>Ga0157377_10000050_pt1 | contig 92486 bp, 77 predicted proteins | sample M55metaG_FD_121116 | JGI IMG/M metagenome (GOLD analysis project Ga0157377, IMG submission 121116) | Miscanthus rhizosphere microbial communities from Kellogg Biological Station, Michigan, USA - M5-5 metaG | ecosystem: Host-associated > Plants > Roots > Rhizosphere > Soil | place: USA: Michigan... | reverse complement strand
GAGCTTGGCGAGCACCTGGAGGACGGCGCGGTCAGCGACGACGAGTTCGTCGCGCTGCGCCAGGGCTTCCAGCACGCGCTGGTCGAGTCGAGCGAGAAGATGCGCCGGGAGATCGCCGCCGCGCACGCGCAGGGCAACATCGCCAAGACGCGGCGGCTGCTGTCGATGTTCGACGCCCGCTTCGGCCAGGAGCGCCGCAAGCATTCCTCGATCGCCGACGCCCAGGCGTGGGTCAGCGAGATGGACTCCATGCGCTCGATCAGCGAGACGCGCGCACCGGCCGCCGTCGCCGCGCGCCGCCGCCGCGGCGGCCTGATCGCCACGCTCATCATCCTGGCCCTCCTCGGCGGCGCCGCCGCTGCCGCCTGGCACTGGAAGGCCCAGACGATCGCGCTCTGGCAGCGGCTCACCAGGCCGTAGGAACGCCGGCGCCCCCCATACAAACCGGCCTGTCGCACGTGCGAACCGACGGTGACGCAGTGCGGTCCTACCGGTTTATCCGTCCGGACGAGGAGTCGGCGAAGAAGAATTGGGGGGGGGTTGGTAGGCCCTAGCGGGCTCGAACCGCTGACCTCCACCGTGTCAAGGTGGCGCTCTAACCAACTGAGCTAAGGGCCTACAAGATTGGCAGCGTCCGGAAGATACCCGAGGGCGCCGCGTCTCCGCAACAAACTTACGGCCGGTGGCGGACATTCCTGCCGGATCGTCACTGGCAGGGGAACATCTCGCATGCTGCGACGCCCCCGAGAGGCGCCGGGCGCCGTCCCTCTCGGAACGACCCCCGGCGACGCGTCATGCGCTCAGGGGCACGACGGACAACGTTCGATAGTGAAACACTGCACGATGGTGCACGTCCGGCAGGGGAGACCATTGGCGGCCGGCAGCGTGACCTCGAATTCGATGCAGACGGTGATCGAGTCGTTGCACTTCATCGATCCCGTCGACGGTAGCTGCACGTTCATGGTGAACTGGCCTAGCGCGTTCCCTCCAGCCGCGTTCGACTGCCAGATCACTTCGTTGCCGTTGAGGAAGGGAACCACCGGGCCGTTCCATCCGGACGGCGCTGGCGGCTGGCTGGAGGACGCGGTGGCGGTGATCGTGCCGTTGGTGCCGCAGCCGGGCGTCTGCCAGACGCGTGAGGCGCCCAGCACCTTCGCCTTGACGAGGGTTGCAGGCGGCCCACCGAGAGCCACCGTCAGTGCCGCTCCTCCGGAGACCGGCTCTGACTTCACCAGCGACGCTTTCAGCACGTGGTGGCAGCAGGGCGGGCGGAGGCACTCCCCGACGTTGAGATGCGAGGTGATCTTGCAGCCGTTGACGGTGGAGATGACGTGCACCGAGCCGGAAGGATTGTTCTGGCCCCAGGTGACGAGGACGCACGACCCGTCGGCGTTGACTGGCTGCGTCGTGCCGTTGGTGGCGGTCCAGGTGAACGGCCCGGTGGCCGGCGACTTGACGCAGTAGGTCGCGGGAATGGTGCAGGTGTTGGCCGGCCCCTCGATGACCGGCGCCTTCACCTCGCGGATGCAGACGTTGTCGATCTGCCCGAACGACGTTTGCGCGCCGTCGAGCGCGCTCGATCCATTGGAGGGGCTGATGGTCAGGTACGCGGTCGGCTGCTTGACGGTGAAGCAGCCGGTGAACGTCGCCCAATTCTGTGACGTGATGCTGGGAGTGGTGGCGATCGTCTCGCACGGGCCGGACGGACAGGTGGGGTTCGTCAGCGGCCCGATCGATGCGCGCATGACGATGGTGACGTTCTGCGGCACCTTGCCGTTGTCATGGTGGAAGCGCGCACAGAACTCGTAGGAATAGACGACGCCCGGCTGCAGGACCAACGGCTGCTGGATCGCCTCGCCGACGGCCTGGTTGCCCCAGAAGCTGATGTAGTAGGGATCGTGGCAACCATCGCCGCTCTGCAACTGCGGGGTTCCATAGGCGCTGGTCCAGGCATCGGTACGACTGGCCGGCATCGAGCCGTCGCCGACGATCACCGTATTCAGGTTGAAGCCGTCGTTCGTGACCAGGTTGCCGGGACATTTCCATGGACGGCCCGCCGGCAGCTGTTGCGCCCACGCTGCCGTTGAAAGAATCGCCGCTCCACAGATCGCTGCGAGCGCGCGGTACAACATCTGTTTTCTCATATCGTTCTCCTTTATCGATGTAGCGGGCGCCTTAGACGGACACCGGCCGTTCTTTCCGCTCGGCAGCGGGTGTAGGTCTCCCGGTTTGATCACTCTCCTCAGTGAGGTTCCTTGGCAACCCCCACTGAAGAGTCACCGGGTTTCGATCTCCTGACGGCGAACCTGCCGCTCGTCGAGCGTGCCGTGGCCTTCGCCTGCCGCCGGTACGCGTTCGACCCGGAGGACGCCGAGGAGTTCCGCGCTGTGGTCAATCTGAAGTTGGTGGAGAACGACTACGCCATCCTCCGCGCGTACGAGGCGCGCAGCGGCTTCGCCACGTTCATCAGCGTGGTGGTGCAGCGGATGGCGCTCGACTTCCGCATCCACGCCTGGGGGAAGTGGCACACCACGGTCGCGGCGAAGCGCCTCGGACCGCTTGCCGTCGACCTCGAGCGCCTTCTCCATCGCGACCGCCGAACGTTGGACGAGGCGCTGGTGATCCTCGGCTCCACCCACGCCGGCATCACCAGGGAGTCACTCTCCACGCTCGCCGATCAGCTGCCGGAGCGGACGCCGCGCCTGCGGCAGGTAGCCATCGGCGAGGCGGATTTGCCCGCGCACAGCGGCGGATCGGACGAAGGGGTTTACGCGGGAGAGCGGCAGCGCGCGTCCGAGCACCTCTCCGCGATCATGTCCGCCATCATGGCGCGCCTGCCGGAAGACGAGCAGCTCATCCTGCAACTGCGTTTCGAAGGCGGGATGGCCGTCTCGCAGATCGCGCGGGCGCTGCAGCTCGATCAAAAGCTCCTCTACCGGCGGATCGAGCGGCGCATGCGCGATATGCGGCGGGAACTGGAGAGCGCCGGCGTTGCCTCCCGCGACGTCCTCGACCTGATCGGCCGCGATGACGCGGTTCTCGACTTCGACCTGGGAAAGCAGAAGTGGCGTCCGTCCATAGGCGCCGATGAAACGGCGTCCACACGATCGGAGGAGTCGCAATGAACGAACGCGCGCCGCGTCATCCGGAGATACGGACGATGGTCGCATTCATTGAAGGGCGGCTGCCCCCCGGCGAATTGGCGGCGGTCTCCGGGCATCTTCGGGACTGCCGCGACTGCCGCACGGTGGTGACGGAGACGGCGCGGTTCGAGCGCGAGGAGACGCGGGCCGCGTCTCCCTCTCGCCGCACCTCCTGGTGGTTGCCGCTCGCCGCGTTCCTCGCCACCGTCGCGATCACCGTTCCGCTGGTCCGCTGGAGCATGTCGCGCCGCATCTCGCCGATCGAGCAGCTCATCGCTGCGGCGCCGAACGAGCACCGGACGGTCGGCGCGCGGCTGTCCGGCTTTCCCTGGGCTCGCTTGCAGGCGCCGTCGCGCGGAGGAACGGCATCGCCCGATCCCGCGGACATGAAGCTGGTCGGCGCCGCCGGTGAGGTGCTCGAGAAGGCGAATGACGCGCCGGAGTCGCGCCATGCCGCCGGCGTGGCATACCTCCTGACCGGTCGCCGGGCCGATGCCGTGACCGCCCTGGAGCGCGCGGCGGGCGCCTCGAACGATGCGCGTGTCTGGAGCGATCTCGCCGCCGCGCGCCATGGATTGGCCGTCGATGACAAGCATCCGAAGCAATTGCCGCAGGCGCTCGCCGACGTCGATCGCGCCCTCCGCCTGGAGGGCCATCTTCCGGAGGCGCTTTACAACCGCGCCCTGATTCTGGAGTCGATGGGACTGCGCGAAGCCGCGGCGCGGGCGTGGCAGCGGTATCTCGAGGTCGACGCCGCGGGCGCGTGGAGCGTGGAAGCGCGCGAGCATCTGCGCCGGCTCGGCCAGAGCTCCCTCCGCTTCGATCCGAGGGCGGTCGGTCAAATGCCGGCGGGGAGACTGGTGCGCGACTTTCCCCAGGAGGCACGCCTCGCCGGCGAGGGACCGCTGCTCGCCGACTGGGCGGACGCCGAAGGCAAGCCGGCGGACGCTGTATCCAAGCTCGCCGTGGCCCGCGGGATCGGTCAAGCCCTCGGCGCATCGACGGGCGAATTCCTGCTGGCCGACGCCGTCGAAGCCATCGACCGTGCCGCCGGCACGCGGCGCGCCGGCCTCATCGAAGCCCATCGTCTCTACCGGCGCGGCCGGATGGACTACGCCGCCGGCCGCGCCGGTGACGCCCAGCGGCAGTTGAGGAGCGCCTCGGCATTGTTTGCGGCGGCAAACAGTCCGATGGCCGGCCTGGCGTCGTATTACGCCGCCGATGCCGCGCTGAGCCAGAACCGAGGCGTGCAGGCGCGCGATGAGCTGGCCGCCCTTCTCTCGCCGGCCGATCGCGTTCGTCATCGGGCGTTCGTCGCCCAGGTCCATTGGACTCTGGCGGTGGAAGCGAATAGCCGCGGTGACTGGGGCGTGGCCGTGCGCCAGGCCGAGGCGGCGTGGAAGATCTTCTCCGCGCTCGGTGAACGAACCAACGCCGCCTTTGCCGACAGCATCGCGGCGCAGGCGCTCGAGATGATCGGTGACCACGATGCGGCCTGGACCCGGCGGGTTCGCGCCATCGGCGGTCTTTGCGGCGGTGGCGATCGCGATCGCTGCAACCAACTGCTGTTCGACGCGGCGACGACGCTGGCGGCGGTCGATCGCGCCACGGCGGCGGTGGCCTTGGCCGATGTGGCGGTCGAGGACGGGCAGGACGCGCCCCCGGCCGGGCTCTCGCTGGGGCTGGCGAAACGGGCTCGCGTCGCCCTCCTGGCTTGCGATCCCAACGGCGCGCGGGCTTCGCTCGACTTGGCGCGCGCGGCGGCCACGCGAATCCCCGATCCCGATCGCAGACAGATGACGGAAATGGAGATCGCGGTGGAGACCGCGGCCCTCGATCACACCGCGAATCCACGGGCCGCAATCGGGGAGCTCGATCGCGCGACGGCGTTTTGCAACGAGCGTAATTTGCTGTACTTCCTTCCGAAGGTTTACTTACAGCGCGCGCGAGCTTACCGATCGGCGGGCGACGATCGCGCGGCAATGAAGGACTATCGGTCGGCACTCGGGGAGATCCAGAAACAGCGGCAGCTCATCGCCGATCCGCATCCGCGGATGGCGCTGGTCGACGCGGCCACGCAGATCATCGACGAGTTGATCGAGATGCACCTTTCGAGCGGCGCGGTGGCGGCCGCGTTGGACGTCGCCGACCGGCGCCATGGTCTGAGCGATCTGCAGAGCGCCGGCCCACCCGCGGCGACGCTCCGTGCTCCCGCGGGCGTCGCGATGATCGAGTATGCCGTGCTTCCGCACTCACTCGTGATCTTCTCCATCACCGACCAGGGACTCTCGCAGCGGGCGGTCAAGATCGAGCGCGGCGAGCTGGCGGCTCTAATTGCCTCGTTCGCCGCGAATATCCGGCGACGGGCGCCGGTCGACGTCATCAAGGTGGAGTCGGCGGCGCTCTACCGCTTGCTGATCGCTCCGGCGAGCTCACGGCTCGCCGGAGCGGCCGACCTGCTGATCGTCCCCGACGGATCCATCGCCGCCGTTCCGTTTGCCGCGCTGTACGACGACCGGCGCGGACGGTACCTGCTCCAGGATTTTTCCATTCGCCTGGCGACGTCCGTCGTCGCCGCCGCGCCGTCCGGCGGCGCCCTCGCGCCGGCGCTGGTCGTGGCCGATCCGTCGACGGAGGCCGCCGCGCTCACGGCCGGACGCGACGAGGCGGCGCTCATCGCGGCGTTGTACGGCACGACGCCGATCAGCGGCGAGGCGGCGACGCGCGAGCGATTCATCGCCGCGGCGAACGACAGCGCGCTCATTCACTACACCGGCCACGCCGACAGCGATGCCATCGATTCCTACGGCGCGCTGCTGCTGGCCGGTCCGGACGGCACCCTCGGCGCCACCGACATCGCGCGCCTCTCGCTGCGGCATCACCCGCTGGTCGTTCTCGCCGCCTGTGGCACCTTTCGCGGCGATCCGGTGCATGCCGCCGGCATGGCCAGCCTCGGGCGCGCGTTCCTGATCGCCGGAGCGCGCGCCGTGGTCGGGACTCTATGGGAGATCGACGACGACGTCGCCGCGCCCCTCTTCCTCTCCTTTCATCGCCAACTCCGCGCCGGTGTGGCGCCGGAGCTAGCCCTGCGCGGGGCTCAGACGGCGATGCTGCAATCCGCCGACGCGCGTTTCAGTCATCCGGCCACCTGGGCGCCGGTAGAAATGCTGTCTAACCACGGAGCACCGTAAGGGGTTTGAAATGGCATCCAGCATCGCAATCATCCAGCTCATCGGCCTATTCGTCGTCTCGGGACAGTGGACGCCCGGCCGTCTCGTGGCCGTCGCGCCCCGCGTCGACGCCGTTCCTCACGAACATTCGACGGCCAGAGCAAGGAACGACGAGCTCATCGTGCCCCCGGCGGTGACTGTCGTCGAGCCGCATCAGACCATCATCGCTTTCGAGACGTGCAGTTATAAGTCGAGCTTCCACTGGGCGCCTTCCGCACTGGAGTCCGCCGAGGGGCTGCTCTTCGTGCGTCTCGACGGCGAGCGGGTCACCTTTCGAGACAGCAATGCTCCGCCGGTAAGTTTGACTGCGAAGCCCGCCGCGACGAAAGCGGCGACAAAGGCCGGGGCAACGCTGTCCGACGATTCGCTCAAACTGCCGCACCTGCAGAACTGTTTTCAGGGCATGACCGGGCTGAAATCCGAGTATCTGCCTCCTCCTGCCGGCAGCGGGACGGGAATCGCTGCCATCATCGAGCTTCCTTCCGGGGCGACCAAGGGCTGCAAGGGCGTCACGCCGACGGCGGATCGCAGCCGCATCGATACGCAGGTCGACATGTCGGTGACCGGTGATCTGATCATCTCGGTAGTAGGTCAGAACAAGCAAATCAAGCTTGCCGGAAATGCACACGTGCTGATCGCCAACATCGAAGCATCTTTTATCGACAACTCTATGCTCGCCAGATCAGCACCGCACCACGAGGTTTACGTAGCGATGGGTGTGGGCGGCACCGACAACGGCTTCGGCTGCGCGAAGCAGTTGAGCCAAGATCCGAAGATCACCGAGTGCGTCCCGTCGAGTTTCACGGTGATCGACAGCCACACCCCCAGCGCAAGGGTGATGAGCAGAGCGATTGGCGATCTCGCGAGCCGCATCGACTTCGAATGCTCCAACTCGCAGTGGCCATGAGCGGCGCGCCTCATCGCGCCGCTCACTGGCAGGGGAACATCTCGCACGCCCGGCAGTCGCTCTCCGACGCCTCCAGCCGCGCGAACAGCGTGTCCATGTCGTCCTCCGCCTGGCCGATGGAGATGATCCCGTTGCAGCAGGTCCTCACCCCGAACGGGGTGAGGGCGATGTAGTTGTCGACCGCCTCGCACTCCTCGATCTCGTAGCGCGTGCCGTAGAGGCGGGCCAGGATCTCGTCCGCCTCCGGCTTCTCGATGGCGCGGTCGTCCTCGATGGCGTTCTGGCTGATCATCATCGACCGTCCGCGGACCTTGTCGATGACGGAGTTGGTGTAGGGGAGGATGAGGCCGAGGCCGACCTCGTCGCCGGCGTGGCGCCGCAGCTCGTCGTAGAGCTCGTCGAGGCGGAAGATGTTCTCCTTGGTCAGGAGCGCGCGGACCTTGATGCTCCGCGCGCCCAGCTCGTGCGCCACGCGGCAGAACTCCATCGTCCGGGCGAACGTCCCCGCGCCGCGATGCCAGTCGTGCAGCTCCTCGACGCCGTCGACGGAGACGAAGAAGTCGATGAGATGGATGGACGGGAGCTCGCGAAGGCGATCGGTCATCGTGCCGTTGGTCTGCACCGTCTGCGACGACACCCGCTCGCCGTACTCGGAGTAGACCGTGCCCACCATGGCCGGGAAGTCGGGATGGAGGAAGACCTCGCCGGTCCCGCACCAGTAGAGCTCGACCGTCGGCGGCGCCAGCGCCATGTAGCGCCTCACGAAGTCGAGGACCAGGCCGGCCGGCAGCACCCGCCGGTTCGGACCGTTGATCACGTTCGTGTAGCACATGCGGCAATGGAGGTTGCACGCGGTGATCGGCTCGAGATAGAGCAGATCGGCCTGCCGGCGGATCGGTTTTTCCAGCATTGGGGGGACCCTCAAACAGGAGAGCCGCGCAGGGAGGAAGTCCCTACCCTGCGCGGCGCCGAATCAGCAGGTGGACGGGTTCCCGCCGCACTTGCACTTGCCGAGGCTTCCGGCGTTGAAGATGGCCAGCACTTCGGCCGCCGTGATGGCGCGCTTGAAGATCTCCACCTCGTCGATGTCGCCGGTGAAGAACGTCTGGGCGCTTGCCCCGTTCGCGTGCCCCGACGCGATCCACGCGGCGGCGGTGTTGTCGAGCGACTGGTTGCGGATGGTCGGATTGAACGTCAGCACCAGCCAGCCGTCGACGTAGAGCCGTCCGCCGGTGGTGCTGTTGCGGCTCACCGAGGCGGCGACGTGATGCCACTTGCCGTCCGCGGCGTTCGGCCAGTTGCCCGGCGCGACCCAGTTCGTGCAGGCGCTGGTGGCGTTGTTCGACGAGCAGAAGGACGAGCCGGGACGGTCGCCCAGCTGCAGGCCGAGGCGGCCGTTGACGAGGAAGAGCGCGTAGCCGACCGGCACCGCGCTGCGCTTGTCGACGATGGCCTGCACTCCTTGCGCGGTCGTTCGCACCCAGGCGTCGATGGCGAAGTCGCCCGCGCCGAGGTTGAGCTCCGCCTGCGAGTTCGCGCTGACGTATTGCGACGTGCCGTTGAAGTGCAGGGCACCGTCGACTTTTCCGGCGATGGCCGTCGGACCGTTGATCGCCGTGCCGACGTTGTCGACGCCGACGCCGAACGTCGCGAGGAGGTCGTGATGTTGCGTTCCGGTGCCGCCGTCGAGAGTCCACCACGCCGTCATGTTCGGGGGTGCCGAGGCGCAGCTCGTCGACGCCGTCGCCACCAGCTCGTGCTCCCACACGCCGCGGCCGTTCGTCCCCGCGCGCACGCTGCGGCTGGGCATGTTGATGGCCATGCCGCTCGGGCCGGCGTACGGCAGCGCCGTGCCGAGCTCCGTCCAGCCGTTGCCGGCGGCGCGCGAGGCGGCGTCGGAGTAGAAGACGCCGAAGTCGGTGCCGAGGTAGAGGCCGCCGTTGGCGTTCTGCTCCACGGCGAACGTGTCCGACCCGGTGTAGCCGTTCGGCAGGTTCTGCGTGAGGTCCTGGCAGAGTGGCGGCGTGCAGGCGTTGGGAGTGTTCTGCGTCGGGTTGGTGTAGTCGACCCGAAACACCATATTCGCGCCGAACGGGTTGCCGGAGAACGAGGTCGACGAGCTGTTGGTGAGATAGACGATGTTGGGGTCGACCGGGTCGAAGTCGATGTCGCTGTACCAGGTGTTATAGGGCAGCGGCAGATCCTCCCACGACGCCATCACGCTGGCCGGCGCCGGCGCGTTGGCGATCTTGGTCCGATAGAGCTTGTTGACCCAGTTCTGCTTGTCCACCAGGTGCACGAGCAGATAGTCGCCGTTCGTCTCCGGCGTATAGACCTTCCAGAGGAGGTAGGTGCCTGGATAGAGCGTGTGGAAGTCGCCGATCTGCGCCCAGGTGGTGAAGCGGTCGGTGGTGCGGACGACGGTGTCGTAGCCGCCCGCGCTGCTGAGCCGGAACTGCGTGGCGGGATTGAGATGGTTCAATGCCGCCTCGACCACCCACACCGGCGACGACGGGCCGTTGCCGGTGAATGTCGTCCCCGTGTCGCTCGACATCTTCCACGCCCCCCACTGGCAACTGGCCCACATGTACGCCGGATTGATCGGATCGATGAGCGGACGCATGCCGTCGCAGAACGAGCCGGGGAATTGCCGCCAGTTGGGCGCCCACAGCGGCGAGTACGTCGATGCGGTGACGTCGGTGCCGTCGTGATAGAGCCCGACCGCCACGTACGACGGGTCGGAGGCGGCATCGGCCATTCGATAGACCTGCGCGGCGCCGATGCCCGTCGTCCGGTCGCTCCACGACGCGCCCTTGTTCAGCGACACGGAAAGCCCGCCGTGGTGGCACATCCACACCTCGTTCGTGGTGAAGGGATGAGGCACCAGGCACTCGATGTCGGGGTGGAACGCTCCGGCGGGGTAATTCAAGATCAGCGGAATCGCGGTGCCCTGGTACGTGTACCGGCGGCCTCCGATTCCCTCGGAGAGGTAAATGATGTTGGGATCGCTCCGGTCGACACCGAAGGAGTGCCGGCCCCCCGCCGTGATCTGTGCCGAGCCGAAAACGGTGTGCCATTGACCCAAGCCGAAGTCGTAAAAGAGCAGCTTGCTCGCTGTGCCCACCGAGGGGATGACGAGACAGTAGAGGTTGTCGGCCTTCGCCGGCGTGACCTCGAGAACGAGCCGCGCGGCGCCGGCCGTCTGCGCCGCCTGGCCGGGGACGTCCGGCCAGGTGATGGTGTCTGTCGAGTAGAGGAATCGCCAGTTGGTGAGATTGGGACCGCTCCATGTCGCCACCGCGGCGTAGAGCACGTTCGGCGCGCCGGGGCGAAGATTGAAGTCATAGACGTACTCGCCGGCGAGCGCGGAGACGGCGCTCCACGACGGATTCGCCGCCAGCGCGTTGTTGGTCAGGTACAGGCCATTGGACGTCGCCGCGTAGAGGCGATTGGCGTCCGACGGATCGACGGCCACCTTGAAGACTTTGGTCCAGATTCCGCCGAGGATCGCCTGATCGGCGATCCGTTTCCAGGTCGCCCCTTCGTCGGGGGTGCGGAAGATCCCTCCGACGTAGCCGATGAATCCCGGCCCTTGGTCGTCATTGCCGGACGTCGCCGCGAACCAGGTGTGATAGTCGGTCGGATGGAAGGCGGCGGTGCCGACGCCGGAGCGCCCGATCTCGGTGTCCGTCCCGGTCTTGACCCAGAACGCGCCGCCGTTGGCGGAGTACCAGAGGCCGCCGGCCAGCGAGCCGGCGAGCATGCGGCTCGGCGACGGCGGATAGAACGTCAGGAACGAGATCGGCCCCGTGCCCTCGGCGCCGACGTTGGTCGGCGGCTTGGTGTAGGGCCCGATCTCCTGCCAGGGAATGGAGGCGCTCGACGCGAGCGCCTGTCGCGCCATGAGCCGCGTGCGGCGATATTCGTTGAAGTACGTCCGCTCGCGCTTGAAGTACTCCTCGAAGTCGCCGCTCGGCAGCAGCCGCGGCTCCCAGTAGTTCAGAAAGCGGCGATATCGGTTGTAAGCGCTGCTCTCATCCTCGATGACGGCTCTGACGCCACGTTTGGCGATCTCCGGGGCGAAACAGGCGTCCATTCGTACTTCGAACGCTTTCAGGTTTTCGCCGGGACGGGGATAGACGTCGTCGCATTGCGCGAACACCTTTGACGATGCGGCAACGCACAGCGCCGCCGCGAGCACAACCTTGAAACCTCGGAACATCGCGTCCTCCTAAGGACCTGAGCTTCTCTCCTGATCATTAGTGAGGGAGGGAGCGCGACCGTTACACGGCACATGGGTTGCGTATCTTCAGGGTGTTCCCCCGAAGAGCACGTTCGGACACGTCCCGGTGGTGCGACCACCGGCAGGACGCCACTCGTCCGGGGACAGAGAGAAGACCCCCATGACCGGACCGGCAGTGAAAGTATGGAACCCACCACCCGCGAAACGCTCTCGTACGAAGACGGCCAAGAACGCAACCGACAACTTCGCGACCGAGCGACGCCGGAAAGAGGCGCTCCTCAAGACCGGCGCGCTGCAGAACGCCATCCTCAACAGCGCCAACTTCTCGAGCATCGCCACCGACGAGAAGGGAGTCATCCAGCTCTTCAACGTTGGCGCGGAGCGCATGCTGGGCTATACGGCCGCCGACGTCCTCGACAAGATCACGCCCGCCGACATCTCCGATCCGCAGGAGGTCATCGCCCGCGCCGGCGTCCTGAGCCGCGAGCTCGGAACGACCATCACGCCCGGTTTCGACGCGCTGGCCTTCAAGGCCTCGCGCGGAATCGAAGACATCTACGAGCTGACCTACATCCGCAAGGACGGGAGCCGCTTCCCGGCCATCGTTTCCGTGACGGCGCTGCGCGACGACCAGGCGGCGATCATCGGCTACCTGCTCATCGGCACCGACAACAGCGCGCGCAAGCACGTCGAGGAAAAGCTGCGCTGGACCGAGGAAAGCTTCCGCCTGATGGTGGAAAGCGTTTCCGATTACGCCATCGTCATGCTCGATCCGGAGGGCCACGTGGTCAGCTGGAACACGGGAGCGGAGCGGATCAAGGGCTACGCCACCGAAGAGATCGTCGGCGCTCACTTGTCCCGTTTCTATCTGAAGGCCGACGTGGAGGAAGGGAAGCCCCAGCACGATCTCGACCTCGCCGCCCTCAACGGACGCTACGAGGACGAGGGCTGGCGCGAGCGCAAGGACGGGTCGACGTTCTGGGCCAACGTGGTCTTCACCGCCATTCGCGATCAGGCCGGCGGCCTGCGCGGCTTCGCCAAGCTCACCCGCGACCTGACCGAGCGCAACAAGGTCGAAGCCATCCTGACCAATGCCCGCGCCATCGCCGAGAAGGCGAACCTGGCCAAGTCGGACTTCCTCTCCAGCATGAGCCACGAGCTTCGCTCGCCGCTCAACGCCATCCTCGGATTCGCCCAGCTGATGGAGTCCGAGTCGCCCCCCGCGACCGCGGCGCAGGCCGAGAGCATCGGCCAGATCCTGCACGCCGGCTGGTATCTGCTGGAGCTGATCAACGAGATCCTCGACCTGGCGGTCATCGAGTCCGGGAAGCTTTCCATGTCGCTGGAGCCCGTTTCGCTGACCGAGGTGATGCTCGAATGCCAGGCCATGATCGAGCCGCTGGCGCAGAGACGCGGCATCCTCATGACCTTCCCCGCGATGGACAAGCCTCAGTCGGTCAGCGCCGACCGGACGCGCATCAAGCAGGTCCTGATCAACCTTCTCACCAACGCCATCAAGTACAACCAGGTGGGAGGGTCGGTCACGGTGAGCTGCCGCACCTCGAGCAGGCCGGGGCATGTCCGCATCACCGTCACGGACACCGGCGCCGGTTTGCCGCCGGAGAAGCTGGCCCAGCTCTTCGAGCCCTTCAACCGGCTGGGACAGGCCGGCCAGGGGGAGGAAGGGACAGGCATCGGTCTCGTCGTCAGCAAGCGTCTGGTCGAGCTGATGGACGGCATCATCGGCGTGGAGAGCACCGTCGGGAGGGGAAGCGTTTTCTGGGTGGATCTGCTTTCGACCGCTCCGCTCGCGCTTCCCGCCCGCCTGGAAATGGCGGCGGTGGTCGAGCCGGTCGTGACGACCGGTGCGCGTCTGCGCACCCTGCTTTACGTGGAGGACAATCCGGCGAACCTCAAGCTGGTCGAGAAACTGATCGCCCGCCGCAGCGACCTGCGCCTGCTGAGCGCCATCGACGGCAATCGCGGCGTGGAGGTGGCGCGCACCTGCCAGCCCGACGTGATCCTGATGGACATCAACCTCCCCGGCATCAGCGGCATCGAGGCCCTCAAGATCCTCGGCGACGACAAGTCCACCGCGCACATTCCGGTCATCGCCCTGAGCGCCAACGCCATCCCGCGCGACATCGAGAAGGGACTGGAGGCCGGCTTCTTCCGCTATCTCACCAAGCCGATCAAGGTCAGCGCGTTCATGGACACGCTGAACGTGGCGCTGGAGCTCGCCGAGGAACGTCATGCTCGCATCCATTGACGTTCTTCGCGCCCGGATCCTGATCGTCGACGACGAGCAGGCCAACCGCCGCCTGCTCGAGTACGCGCTCCGCCGCGCCGGGTACGCCGGCGTCGAGTCCACCAGCGAGCCGCTGGAGGTGTGCGCCCTTCACCGCCAGAACCACTACGACCTGATCATCCTTGACATTCAGATGCCGCAGATGAACGGCTTCCAGGTGATGGAAGCGCTGGCCGGCGTCCCGGGTGAGCCCGCCGCGATCTTCGTGCTCAGCGCGGACCCGGCGCAGATGGTGCGCGCGCTGGAAGCCGGCGCCGCCGGGTTTCTCAGCAAGCCGCTGGTGCTCGCCGAGCTGGTGCTGCGCGTTCAGGGCATGCTGGAGAAGGCACCCGCCCGCCAGAACGCGGCCGAGGTCCGCCTCGGCTACGCGGCGTCGATGACTTAAAGAGGATCTCCTTCGCGAGTCTGACGATCCTGCGTGAACGCGGCCATGGAGACGCGAATGACCGCGATGCCCCCTCGCGTGACCTCCAAGGCCGATCGCGTGCCTCCATGGTTGACATGAATGTCAAGGCTTTTAGCTCGTGTGTCATCCATGCTTTCAAGATTGAGTCGAGGCGTGACAGGAGTGCGCACCATGGACGCATGAATCAGCGATTTTCTGACTTTCATGAACGCGCTCTTGCCATTCGTGGCAACCATGGACGCGAAAATAAGTCGGCAATTGCCATTCGTGTCATCCATGGATATATTTCAGAACGCGAATGCCTAAAACGCGGACTCCGAGTGCCGACGCCATGCGCTTCGGCATCATTCTCCGGCGGCTGCGCGAGCAACGCGGCTGGACGCGCCTGAAGCTCGCCACGCGCGCGGGCCTGAGCCGCCAATACATCGGCATCGTCGAGCAGGGCGAGAACGTCCCCAGCCTGACCACGGTGCTCGAGCTCATCGAAGTCCTCGGCGCGGACGTCGCGGAGGTCATGCGCGAGCTCGCCGCCGCGCGCAACGCGCCGCGGACCACGCCCGCGCCATCCCTATAATGGGCGTGGTCCGAATGCTCGTACTCGTCGCCCATCCCTCTCACGAACTGCTGCTGCACGGGTGGATTCGGAAGACGAGTGCGGCCGTGAACATCCTGACCGACGGCTCGGGGCACTCCGGCACGCCGCTGCTCGACGCCAGCCGCGAGCTGCTGCAGGGTGCCGGCGGGCGGGCGGGCGTGCTGTTCGGCCGGCTCACCGACCGTGAGCTGTACGCCATGCTCCTGGAGCGCAACACGTCGCTGCTCCTGTCGCTGGTGAGCGAGCTGGCGGCGGCGATGGCGGCGCAGCGGCCCGATCTCGTGGCATGCGACGCGACCGAGGGCTATAACCCGGTTCACGATCTCTGCCGCTTCATCGCGGGCGCGGCAATCGAGCTCTCCGGGATCGCGGCGAAACTGTACGAGTACGCCGTCGTGGGCGACCCGTCGTTCAGCGGCGCATCCGGCGGCGTGCTGACCTTCGAGCTCGATGACGCTGCATACTCGGCGAAGCTCGACGCGGCGCACCGCCTCGGCTCGCGCATCCCCGACATCGAGGACCTCCTCCAGCGTCATGGCGCGGAGGCCTATCGCCGCGAGCATCTCCGGCCCGTCGTGGACTGGCGAAGCCTCGGCGAGGACGCGCGGCCGCGGTACGAACGCTTCGGCGAGGAGCGCGTCGCCGCCCATCGATACGCCCGCATCATTCGCCGCGACGAGCACCTCGCGCCGCTGCGCGACGCGTTGTGCCGCCTGGTCGACGAGCGGACATGCGCTTTCTGATCGCCGGCCGCTCGTTCGCGGTCAGCGGCGGCGTCCAGACCTACGAGCGCGATCTGGCGGTCTGGCTTCTCGCGCACGGCCACTCGCCGGTCGTCTACGCCTCGCAGCTGGGCGACGCGGCACGCGAGCTCATTCGCCGGACCATTCCGGTCACCGACGATCTGGACAGCATCGCCGCGCCGGTCGACGTCATCCATGGCGACAGCCCGATCGAGACCATGGCCGCGCTGCTGCATTTCCCCACCGCGCCCGCGATCTTTCTCTGCCACGGCTGGGGCGCCGTCGCGCGAACCACGCCTCACTTTCCGCGCATCTATCGCTACGTCGCCGTCGACGACACCTGCGCCGACCGCCTGCTGCTGCGCGAAGGGATCGAGCCGGAAAAGCTGACCGTCCTGCTCAACGCCGTCGACCTCTCCGCGTTTCGCCAGCGCCCGCCGCTGCCGCCGCGCCCGCGCCGCGCGATCGTCTTCGGCAACACCGCGCATGAGATGACGTTCCTGCCGGTCATTCGCGAGGCCTGCCGCCGCGCGTCGATCGAGGTCGACGTCATCGGCGGCTACGCCGGCACTGCCGTCGCCAATCCCGAGTCGATTCTCGGCGACTACGACATCGCCTTCGCCAAGGCCAAGTGCGCACTGGAGGCGATGGCCTGCGGCCTGGCCGTGGTTCTCTGCGACCAACCCGGCCTCGGCGGCATGGTGCGATCGGGCGACGTCGATCGGCTGCGGAGGATGAACTTCGGCATTCGCACGCTGCAGCGGCCGCTATCTGCGGAGACGCTCGCCGCCGAGCTCGAGCTGTACGACCCGGAGGACGCGCGGGCGGTGTCGAATCAGATCCGCGAGACCGCCGGTTCGGACGGTCTGCACGAGGCGCTCTTCGCGCTTTACCAGAGCGTGATCGAAGAGAGCGCGCGGGCGACGGTCGATCCCGTCGCCGAGAGCCGCGCCGCGGCGGCGTTTCTCCACCGGCTGGCGACCGTCGAGCGGGCGCAGGAGGGGCGTCTCTGGACCCTGGCCAACGCCTCGCAGCGGATGCTGAGCGTCCCGCTGCTCGGGCCAATGGCGGCGCGCGTCCTGAGACGGCTCACGCGCCGGCGCTGAAACGGCGGGCCACTCGCCGCGCCAGCCGCACCAGCAGTGGCTCGGCCCAGATGGTGCGGAAGGACAGGCCGCGGCGGCCCTGGCGCGAGATCGCGAGCCAGGTCTGCCCGTGCCGCTCGCGGCCGAGGCGCCGCATGCGCAGGCCGCGCCGCCGGCATTGCCGCTCGATCCATCGAAGGCTGTGGCCGATGCAGCCGGGCACAGTCGACTCGTGACTGGTGCCGAACCACGTGTCGCCGCGGTAGTCGCGCCACCGCCACGATGCCGGAAGCACGGTGGTCAGAAAGACCGCGTCCGGCGCGGCGTCGCGCAGGAAGTTGTCGAGCATGACCTCGATCTGCGGCTTCGCGGCGTGCGTCCAGATCGAATAGGCGAGGAAGAAGTCGAATTTCTCGCCGAAGACGCCGGTATCGAAGCTCGCGTTGAGGTCGAATCGCGGCTGCCTGGCCTCCTCGACGCCCAGCTCGAGGATCGCCGCGCGGCCGGCCTCAAGTCGCTCCGCATGCGGCTCGATGCCGTGATAGCACCGCGGATCGAGGAAGTGGATCAGCCAGTAGCCCGCGCGCAGAGTGCCGCAGCCGATCTCCACCACCTTCGATTGCGGTTCCAGCCCCGCCAGGATCAGAAGGATGAGCTGCTGCCTGCCCGCGTCCTCGAACTGCGCGATCGGTACGCCGAAGAATTTGGCCGGATCGAGACCCTCGGCGCGTTTCTGCACAGTCCCCATGGCGGTGGATTTCACCACAGTCTGTCATGGCTGCATTTTGACAACCGGCAGATTCCGGGTTTACTTCTGATCGCTCAGGAGGAAACCGTGACCTTCCGCCCGTCGATCCTCATCAGCCTGCTCGTAGCCACGTCCCTCAGCGCCCAGCAGCCGAAGAACGTGAAGATTCTCGTCGGCATGTCGCGCCCCGAGGTCCAGCGCGTCATGAACCAGATGCGCGCCGGCCTGGGCGTGCATTGCCACTACTGCCACGTCGTCGGCCAGGACCCCTCGGTCGACGGAACGCCGCAGAAGGCGCGGGCCCGGGAGATGATGCAGATGGTCATCGATCTCAACCAGCGCAACTTCGGCGGCCGGGAAATGGTGACCTGCTTCACCTGCCACGACGGCTCGCCGCACCCGAAGTTCGCCCCTCCGCTCCCGCAGCCACTTCCGCGCGATCTCACCGCCAATCCGCCCGTCGTCGAAACGAAAAAGCTTCCTTCGGCGGCGGAGGTGCTGCAGCGATACGTTGCCGCAGTCGGAAAGATCGTTCCCGCCTCCGAGCCCCGCACGATCATCGCCACGCGCGCGACGCCGCTCGGAGGACCGTTGGCCATGAAGATCCTCGAGTCGGGCGAGCAGATGCGCGTGGACCTCACCCTTCCGGACGGCACCCAGGCGACGCAGGTCTTGACCGGCACCGGCGGCTGGATCCGCGACAAGTCAGGCGTCCGCGACATGCAGCCGGAGGAATTGGTCGGCGCGCGGATGGGGCGGCGCCCCTTCGCGCCATTCACCGGAGCGAGCTTCGGCGACGACGCCACGGTCACCGCCGACAAGATCGGCGACCAGAACGTCTTGGTGGTGAGCACTCCCGATGCGCGGTATTCGTTCGACGCCGAATCGGGACTCCTCCTGCGCCGCGTCGTCTTCTACAGCAGTCCGATGGGCCGGATCCCCGAGCAGACCGAGTTCGACCACTACCGCAGCGTCGCCGGCGCGAAAGTGCCGTTCACGACCCGCGTCGCGCTCGTCGATCCATGGCTGGGCGGAAGCCGCCAGGCGACGACGATCGTGATCGGCACGCCGATCCCGCAAGCGGAGTTCGAGAAACCCAGTTCCTAGGCACTCGACAATCGAGAACCTTCACCCGGCCCTTCGCTACGCTCCGGGCCACCCTCTCCCCGCTTCGCGGGGCGAGGGGCACTCGACAATCGAGAGTCCTTCTCCCCTCCGTGGAGGGGAGAAGGTGCCGCGAAGCGGCGGATGAGGGGTCGCCCCCCGATTACTTCGCCGCCGTCTTCACCTCCATCTTTTCCACGCTCCCGGTCAGCGACTCGAGGAACGCCACCAGGTCGCCCTTCTCCTTTTCCGTCAGGTTCAGCCTGCGCAGCAGGACGGACTTTGGCTGGTTGCCGCCGCCGCCCCTGTTGTAGAAGTCGACCACGTCGCGCAGCGTGGCGAGGCTGCCGTCGTGCATGTAGGGCGCGGTCAGCGTCACGTTGCGGATAGTCGGGGTCTTGAAGGCGTTGCGGTCGGCTTCCACGCCGGTGACCTTGAAGCGTCCCGGATCGTCGCCTCCGACGCCGAGCGCGTGGAACTGGTCGTCCTCGAAGTTCGGGCCGCGGTGGCACATGGCGCACTCCGCCTTGCCGACGAACAGGGCCAGCCCGCGCTTCTGCGCGTCGGTGAGCGCGTAGATGTCGCCGGCGACGTACCGGTCGAACGGCGAATTCGGCGTGGTCAGCCTGCGGATGTAGGCGTCGATCGCCAGCGCCACGCGCTGCTTGGTGGGGCGGCCGCCGAAGAGCTCGTGGAACTTCACGCGGTACTCGGGCACCGACTCGAGCCTGGCGACGAGAACGCGCTCGTCCGGCATGTTCATGTTCTTCGGGTTCGCCAGCACCGAGAGAATCAGCTGCGGCACGTCCGCGAACTTGCCGTCCCAGTTGATGTAGCGGTAGTAGGCCGAATTGAGCAGCGTCGGCGTGTGCCGCGGCATCGGCTGCCCGCCGGCGCCTTCCGAGAACGGCACCGGCTCGGCGTACGCCATCTCGCGCGGGTGGCACGAGGCGCAGGCGAGGCTCTCGTCGCCGGACAGACGGGCATCCTCGAACAGCTGGCGCCCGAGCTCCACCTTCGCCGGCGTGATCGGGTTCTCCGGATCCTCGGGAACCGCGGGGAGGAGGCCGAGCCCGCCCGGGAGCGGCCTTACGGCGTCGATCGGATGCCGGCTCCGTCCCCAGGCCGAGAGGTCATTCGACAGGAGTAACGCCGCCGCGATCGCGGCGAAAACAAATACGCGTAAACGCATGGGATTCTCCTAGAGGCTCGCCAGTTGCCGGAAAATGGACGCCAGCTCGATACGGAAGTGCACGTCGAGGCGCGTGCGGTTCGGCAGCGCCGCGTGTTCGCCGAGGGCGTGAGTCAGGAAGATCTGGAGCGAGACGTCGCGGGTGAGCGCGGTGGTGCTGGTGAAAGAAAGGCGGCGTCCGCGCCCGTAGCGATCGCCGTTGACGGGGCGGTAGCGATCGTCGACCGAGGCGAGCGACGCGGCGAGACGCGTCCGTCCGAACGGCTTCTCCGCGGTGATCGCGCCGCCCGCGCCGCCGTCTCCGCTCACGCGCTCGTATGCCTCGAGCCGGATCAGATCGACCGCCGTGGCGGGACGGATGACCATCGCCTGCCGGAGCGTCCGCTCTCCGGCGTCGCTGGTGAAGTCGGCGGTGGCGGTCAGCTGCTTCGTGAACGCTTTCCTGACGAGCAGCTGGCCGTAGTTGACGTCGGCCAGGCGATGCCAGCGATCGGTCACGCTCGGGCTGCGAAGATCGCCGAGGTATCCGGCCGTGACGGTTAGCTCGTCGACCACGCGGCGGGAAGCGAGCGTCAAACGCTGTCCCATGAGGTAGCCGTCGTTGTCGTACGAGGTGATCTCGGTCGACTCACCGCGCGCGATTCCGAGTCCGCCGTACTGAAACTCCATGCCGCGGATCGGCTTGGCGGTGACGAAGAGCTGCTTGAGGAACAGGCGGTTCGAGGAGCGCCCGTTCAGGCCGCGCAGGTTCCAGCCGGCGATGAAGGAGCCGCCGTTCGACGCCACCGCCGAAAGCGAGTAGCGCGCCGCGGGATCGAGCTTCAGCTTGAGCTTCAGCCCCTGATGATGATCGCTCCAGTTCTGGGCGCGCGCGCCGAGACTGTTTTCCAGCATGCGATAGCGCATGCCGAGCGAGACCGACTGAAGGTCGAGCCACGGCTCCTCTTTCGCCGTCTGGGCGGCCAGCGGGAGCGCGATGAGACAAAGGGCGAGACGACATAAGAAAGCATTGACGCGGATCATGAACTGCCTCCATTTGGGTTTTCGAGTTGAAGATGCGTAGCGGCGGGCCGTATTACCGCGCGCTCGATGGTGATGGGCGGGCCGGGCTCGCCGAGGTAGTAGCCCTGGATCTCGTCGCAGCCGTGCGCGCGGAGGAACTCCAGCTGGCTGGCGGTCTCCACCCCCTCGGCGGTCACGCTGAGGCGCAGGCGACGGGCCATGGAGATGATCAGCTCCGCGATGGCCGCCGATTGCTCGCTGCTGCCGACGTCGCGGACGAAGGCGCGGTCGATCTTCAGGCGGTCGACCGGAAGCCGCTGCAGGTAGCTGAGCGACGAATAGCCGGTGCCGAAATCGTCGATGGCGATCAGGAACCCGCGCGCCTTCAGGTCGTGCAGCGTCTCGATGCTGCGGCGATCGTCAGCGATGAGGACGCTCTCGGTCACCTCCAGCTCGATCCGCCGCGGGTCGATTCCCTCTTCCTCGGCGATCCGCCCGATGGTGCGGGCGAAGTCGGGCTCGCGCAGTTGATGCGCGGAGATGTTCACCGCCATCCGGCCGATCGCGAGCTCCTGTTCGTTCCATCGCGCGAACTGCGCGAAGGCCTCCCGCACGGCCCACGTGGTCAGCGGCACGATCATCCCGGTCTCCTCCGCCAGGCCGAGGAAGGAGGCCGGCGGAAGCGTGCCGAGATGCGGGTGCTCCCAGCGGATCAGCGCTTCCGCGCCCGAGACGCGCCACGAGTCGAGATGGACGATTGGCTGGTAGTGCAGCACGAACTCCCCGCGCTCGACGGCCCGCCGCAGCCCGCTCTCCAGAAACGGCGAGGCGATGGGGCGGGCGTCGGCGGCGCTGTAATGCTCGAAGCGGTTGTTGCCGTCGCGCTTCGCGCGGTGCAGCGCCGTGGCGGCGTGCTGGACGAGCGACTCGGCGTCCAGCCCGTCGCCGGGAAAGACGCTGATACCGATCGTGGCGGTGAGATTGAGGACGTAGCCGTCGATCTCCAGCGGCTGCGCGATCAGCGCCAGGAGCTGGCGCACCACCAGCTCGACGCCGGCCGGCCACGCCATCCGCTGCAGGAGCACGAGGAATTCGTCGCCTGCCGACCGCGCCACCGTGTCGTTGCGGCGCAGTCCCTGCAGCCGCGCGGCTACGGTCTCCAACACCTTGTCGCCGACGCGGTGCCCCAGCGAGCCGTTCACCTTGCGGAGGCGGTCGATGTCGACGGCGAGCACCGCGATGTCGAACCGTTGCGCGCGCGCCTCGGTGATGACGTGGTCGAGACGCTCCAGGAAGAACCGGCGGTTCGGCAGTCCGGTCAGGCCGTCGAAATGCGAAACGGCCGTGGCGAACACCGGACAATCCGAATGAATCGACGGCAACTGATGCACCGTTCCCAAACGAACGGCATCGCGGACCTGCGTCGCCAGCTCGTCGGCAGCGACATCACACGTGGGGCAGGCCCCACTGGCTTCCCTGATCATTTCGGCGACTCCCCTCGAACCGTGTTGGACTAGACGGTGAAGATGGCGTCGTCGCCGTCTTATTGGCATCGGGCCCGGTGATACGATCCCGGCATCCCATCGAGGCCAAGATGACTCCAGAGCGACTGACCGGCGAAACGCTGGATCCGGTCCTCGAGCCGTTCCTGAATGCGCCGCTCGAGTCCGCGGCGGAACACGACGCGCTCCGGGTCCTGATCGATCAGGTCACGCCCGTCATCGAAGGAGTGGTCCGCGGACGCGTCGGCGCCGCCGTCGCCGCGATGGAGCGCGAGGAGCTCTTCAGCGACGCGATCCTCCAACTGATCAAGCGGTTGCAGGAGATCAAATCCGATCCGGACCACCGTCCGATCGCGAGCTTCAACGCCTACGCCGCGGTGACGGCCTTCAACGTCGTGCACGGGCACTTCCGCCGCGTCTACCCGGAGCGCCAGCGCCTGCGCAACCGGATCCGCCTCGTCGTCCGCAAGACCCCGCGCTTCGCGCTCTGGCGTTCGCCCTCCGGCTACTTCGTCTGCGGCCGCGAGGCGTGGGAGGGGACCAGTTCCGGGGAGTGTTCCGAGGCCGAGCTCGATCGGCTTCCGCCGCTGTCGCCGCCGCTCACCGCGACCGGGAGCGACGCCATCGGCCATCCGCAGATCGCGCGCACGCTCGATCACCTCTTCGATCACGCGGGAAAGCCGGTCGAGCTCGAGCGCCTGGTGGAGAAGGTGGCGGAGTTGTTTCAGCTGCCGATGGCTCCGTCCCCCGCCGCGCGGAGTGAACAGGTCGACGCGACGGTCTCGGTGGAGTCGTCGCTGGTCTACCGCTCGGCGCTGACCGAGGTCTGGAGGGAAGTCGATCTCCTCCTGCCGCGGCAGCGGATCGCGCTGCTGCTCAGCCTCCGCGACGAGAACGGCTCGGCCATCACCAGCCTGCTGATCCTCCTGCGGATCGTCACGTTCGACCAGCTTGCGGCCGCGGTGGAGCTGACTTCCGAGGAGCTGGCGGCGATCTGGGACCAGCTCCCGCTGCCCGACATCGCCATCGCCGAACGGCTGGAGCTGAGCCGGCAGCAGGTCATCAATCTGCGAAAATCGGCCCGGGAGCGGCTGGGCCGGCGGCTTCCATTTTTACGCGACGGTAATCCGCTGCTCGAACGCGCATCTTCATAGGGAAAGATCGATGAAACATCTCGATTCCGACACGCTCCAGGCCTTTCGCGAGCACCGTCTCGCGGGCTCGCGGGTGGCCGAGGTCGCCCTTCACCTCGGAGAGTGCACGTATTGCGCGGCGGTGGCTCCGCCGGCGGCCGAAACGGCACTGGAGGCACTTGTTTTCCGGACCCATCTGTCCGACGAAGACCTCGACGTCCTCGTCGACCAGCGCGTGCACGATCCTTCGTACCGCGCGGCCGCGAGCCACGCGGAGTCGTGCGCGATGTGCCGCGCGGAGCTGGCCGACCTGCGCCGCTTCGAGGTCGGCAGCCGCTTCGACCTCGGCGGCCGCCTGGCCTCCTTCACGGCGCGATCCGCGCGGCGCTGGCTGATGGCGGCGGCCGTTGCCTTCACCGTGATTGCGCTCTCCACGCTCGCGTTTCTCCTCCGGCCTTCGGCGCCCGCCACCCGTGGAGCGGCGGGCTTTAGCCCGCCGGCCGGCGGCCTGAAGGCCGCCGCTCCACAGCCTCAGGTCGTGGCCAGCCTGGCCGACGGCGCGGGCCGGATCGCCTTGCTCGCGGACGGCACGATCGCCGGCGTGACGCCGCGCTCGCAGCGCGACGCCGACGACGCCCGCGCGGTCCTGACCGGGCGCGCGATCCCGATCCCGACCTTCATCGCCGTCATGCCGGGCGCGGTCCGTGGCGGCGATGCCGGCGCGCATCCGCCGCGTGCCATCGAGCCGTTTCGATCGGCCGTGCGCGACGCGCATCCCTCCTTCTCATGGACGCCGGTCCCCGACGCGAAGCGCTACCGCGTCGCCGTCTTCGACGGAGACTACGAAGAGATCGCGCGAAGCGAGGCGCTGACCGGCACGTCGTGGACGCCGTCGAAAGCGCTGCCGGCCGGCGTCGATCTGTCCTGGCACGTCGTCGCCGAGACCGGCACGGGCGAGATCTCGTCCGCCGGGTCGGAGCGCGCCGAGGCGGTCTTCCGCGTGCTCCCGCCGAGCGAGGCCGCCGAGGTCGGAGTCGGCGAGACGCAGTACCGCGACTCGCATCTGCTCCGCGGCCTGCTCTACAGCCGCCACGGGCTGCTGCACGACGCGAAGCGCGAGTTCGGCGCTCTCGCCGAACAGAACCCGGACTCGCCGATCGCGCGCGCTCTGATCGGCTCCGTTTCCCGATGAAAGCCCTCGCCGCGGCGCTCCTGCTGCTCCTGCCGTGCCTCGCCGCCGCGCAGGAATCGCCCGCCGATCTCGTCGCGGCGGGGAAGTCGCTTTACGCGGCGCGCAAATACAAGGAAGCGCAGGCGGCGTACGAGAAGGCCCGCGCAGCGGCCGACGCGGCGGGGGACGCCGTCACCTCGGCGCGCGCGAAGCTCGGCCTCTCCTCGCTGAAGACGCTGTACGGCGCGTTCGACGAGGGCATCGCCCTCGCCAACGAGGCTCGAGCGACGTTCGAGGCGGCCGGCGACCAGACCGGCCGTGCCATCGCTCTGCATTCTCTCGGCAATCTGCACATCGGCGCCGCAAAGTTCGCCGAGGCCGCCGACTACTTCCGGACGTGCGTGTCGATTTCAGCGGGAGGCCAGAAGGCGCGCTGCCTGGAGAGCCTCGGCGAATGCCAGGAGTCGCTCGGCCAGTACCGCCAGTCGATGGCCACGCTGCGCGAGGCGATGGCCGTCGCCACCGCCGCCAACAACCGCACCGTCCTGGCCGCGGCCCTGGGTGGGATCGGCGACATCTACCTGAATCAGGGAAACGCGGAGCTCGCCGTTCACTATCACCAGAAATCGATCGACATGTTCCGCGAGCTCGGCAACACGCCGATGCTGGCCAAGACCATGAACAACCTCGCCATCAGCTACAACCTGATGGGGCGCAGCGATCGAGCGCTGGAGGTCTATCGCGAGAACCTGGCGATGATGGAGCGGCTGAAGTACACGCGCGGCATCAACATGTCGAAGATGAACATCGCCGCGACGCTGGTGAACTCCGGCCGCCACGAGGAAGGCGCGCAGGTCCTCAGCGAGCTGCTGCCGGAGTTCGACCGGCTCAACGATCCGAACTCGCGCGCCAACGTCCGGCGGCTGCTGGCGGAGATCGACGAGCGGCGCGGCGATCTCTCCGGCGCACTCCAGCATGCCCTCGCCGCGGGCGCGGAGCGCACCGACGAGATCAAGGACGTCTTTCTCTCCCGCGCCCTCCTCGGCCACATCTACCGCAAGCTCGGACGCACCGAGGAAGCGCGGGCGTCGCTGGCCGGTGCCATCGATGCCGTCGAATCGATGCACGAGCAGTCCTGGGGCGATGAGGTTCACTTCTTCGACGAACGGACGGATGCCTACGCCGAGATGGCGGCCCTGCTGATCGGCGAGGGACGCCTCGACGAGGCCCTCGGATACGCCGAGCGGTACCGCTCGCGGCTGCTGGTCGACGTGCTGCGCCGCGGTCCCGTCGATCGCTCGCGCCAGCTGACCGACGTCGAACGCAAACGAGAGCACGAGCTTCTCGAGCGTTTGGCAACGCTGCACCGGGAGGTGGCGCAGGCGCATGCGCCGAGCGCCGAACAAGCCGAGACGCTGGCCGTCGCCCGCCGCGAATACGACGCCTTCCAGCACGAGCTCACCGACGCCCATCCGCGGCTGCGCGTGGAGCGCGGGACGCTGCCCCCCGTCGCGGCGAACGACGTCACCTCGCATCTGCCGCGCGAGGCGGCGCTGGTCGAATGGCTGGTCACCGCGGAGAAGACCTACGCCTTCGTCATCGCCGGTGGCACCATCGAGGTGCGCGCCATCGACGTCACACGGGACGACCTGGCGCGGCGCGCCGAATCGTTCCGCACGCTGCTGGCCGGCCGGCGTCCCGATTTCCGCAAGCCCGCGCGGGAGCTGCATCAGACGCTGATCGCGCCGATCGCAGATCTGCTGGCGAAGCGGCGGTCGTGGATCCTGGTTCCCGACGGACCGCTGTGGAACCTGCCGTTCCAGGCTCTGCTCGATCGCCACGGGACGTACCTCGCCGAAAAGGCGGCGATCGTCTACGCGCCGTCGATCGCGGCGTGGATGGAGATGAGCCGCGAAGCGGAGACGGCGTCGCTCGACGGACGCCGCGACCTGCTCGCCTTCGGCAACCCGACCACCACGCCGGACGCCGCGGGCGTGGAAGGCTCGCGCGGCACGCTCGCCTCGCTTCCGGAAGCGGAGACCGAGGTGAAGAGCGCGGCGCGGTTCTACGGCGCGGGCAGCGCGGTGTACCTGCGGGACCAGGCCACCGAGGAGCGCTTCAAGGCGGACGCGTCGCGCTACCGCGTGCTGCACGTGGCCGGCCACGGCGTGCTGAACGACGCCAGCCCGATGCACTCGTACCTGCTGCTCGCCTCCGGCGCCGGCAAGACGGAGGACGGCTACCTCGAGGCGGGCGAACTGATGCAGATGGACCTCGGCGCGGAGCTGGTGGTCCTCTCCGCGTGCGACACCGCGCGCGGCAGCTACGCCGCCGGCGAAGGCATCATCGGCTTCAGCTGGGCCCTCTTCGCCGCGCGGTGCCGGACCCAAGTCGTCAGCCAGTGGAAAGTCGACTCCGCCGCGACGAGCGTCCTGATGCGCAACTTCCACCGCAACGTGCGCACCGACCGCACCCAGGCCGCCAGCGCCATGCAGAAAACGATCGTGTCGATGCTGAAGACCAAGGAGTATCGCCACCCGTTCTACTGGGCGGCGTTCGTGGTGCTGGGGGATGCGCTGTGAGTGGATGTACGTGAACCCTAGAAGAAGCGGCAGGTATGCTTGGGTCGGTGGCGTAGTCTCGACACATGGCGGCGGAGAAGAAAGTTGTGATCATCGCCGGACCGAACGGCGCCGGCAAAACGACGTTCGCCAGAGAATTCCTTCCGTTCGAAGCCGGCTGCCCGACCTTCATCAATGCTGATCTGATTGCGGCAGGCCTGTCGCCGTTCAGACCGGAAGCGGCAGCGTTTCGGGCGGGTCGCCTGATGCTCGCGGAGATCGATCGACATACAACCGAGGGGCACAGTTTTGCGTTCGAGACGACACTGGCTGGTCACTCATATGTCGGCCGAATCGCGAGGTGGCGGGCTGCCGGATTCGCCGTGAAGCTGATGTTTCTTTCGTTGCCTTCGCCGGAGGACGCGATCGCACGCGTCGCGACGCGAGTACGACAGGGCGGGCACAACGTACCGCTAGACGTTATTCGGCGACGATTCGCCGCGGGCATGAGAAACTTTCTGGATATCTATCGTCAGCGAGTCGACTACTGGCAGCTCTTCGACAACAGCGGCGCGACTCCGCAACTGCTCGACGAAGGAAAAGACAACCCATGAAGGATCCGCTGCAGTCCGAGCTTCCCGACGCAGATATGCAGGCCGCCCCTCGTGCCTTGCTGCGAGCCGCGCAACGAGCCCGAGAGATTGCGCGCCGGACCAAGACCCCCCTCGTGATCGTTCGTGACGGCCAGCTGGTGGAAGAGTATCTCGCGGATGAGGAGGAGGCAGAGGCCCAGTCGGGCAAGCTCTGACGCCGCGTACCCGCCGACGGCGGCCGCTCTCTCCCGGCGGGCTTCGAGTAAAAAGACACCCAATCCAGCCCCTTCGTGTCTATCTCTACAAACGAAGAGGCATTCATGTCACGACACGCCCTCGCCCGCGTATGCGCCTTCCTTTGCGCCGTTCTTCTATGCCGGAGTGCGCGGGCTCAGGAGTACTACGGCGTCCCAATCGAAAATGGCGGCGTCGCCTTCCTCCTCGACGTGTCGGGAAGCATGGTCGAGCGTACGGAGCAGTTGGAGTTGCGCGGGGCGGTGGGGGCCGTCAAAGGCGATGAGGCTTGGCGGTCGGGAGCCAGCCGGCGCGCCGGCCCATCGGCGGCGCCGCAGATATCGAAGATCGAATCGGCGCGACGGGAATTGCTGCACGCGTTGAGCAGTCTGCGCGACGGTACGAACTTCACGATCATCACCTTCGGCCTTCGGACCGCCGAATGGCCCAGCGGGGCTCGCCCGATGGGCTCTGCGTCGATTGCGCTGGCACGGGAGTATCTCGTGCGGGTGCTGGCAGGCGGTGGGACGCCGATGGCCGAGGCGCTGCAGCTCGGTTTTCAAGTGCCAAACGTGCGAACGCTGTTCGTGGTGTCGGACGGGCGGCCGACTACCGGTGAAGTCCTCAGGCTCGTGACGCAGTTGCAGTCGTCGCGCGAAGGCCGGCGCATGGTGATCAATACCGTCGGCATCGGCCGCGACCAGGACTCCGCGCTTCTCTGCCAGCTCGCCCGGGACAACGAGGGCGTTTACGTCCGCGACCGTGAAGTCGCCTGCACCTTTTCCCCCTGCTCGCCCGGCGACGGACTGGTGACGTTCTATCCGCCGGAGGCGGTACAGACGCCGCACGTCACGCGGATCTGTTCTTCTGCCAAGCATCCGGACTGCACGCCGAAACTGGTCTACGACATGATGGTGTCCGAGGCGCGGTTGCAGATCGCGACGCGTGATCGGACGAAAGTCACAAATTGCGTCGAGCTCGACGATCCCTACCCGGCGACGATCGTCCTCCATGAGGACGGATTCGAGGCGACCGACTACACCCGTCCCGGGCATCCTTCGCATCCGGGAAAGATCATGCGCATCGTCAAACGGCAAGATGACGAGGTGGTGGTCGAAACCACCGGTGCAGGTAAGCTCCGGCCTAGCGACTTCGAAGCCGTCGATCTCCTCCTGATCGAAGCCGTGTACAAGAAGATCGCGCCGAAAAAGCCCGAGGTCGACGCGCTGCCGACGAAGCCGAAAGTCGACGCGCTGCCTGAGAAGCCGAAAGTCAAGCCGCTGCCGACCAAGCCGAAAGGCGAGCCGCTGCCGAAGAAGCCCGATCCGATGAGGAAGCCGCCATAGTCCGCGGCCGCCTCTCTCAAAGGACCAGGATTGATCGATGTTCGGATTGAGGCATCAGAAGCATGCTGTGCATTGCGGCTCGCTATGCGGGCAAGGTTCTCCGTTTCGAGCTTCCCCCCGGACGCGTCCTTCTCATTGGCTCGGCATCCGATAACGACATGTACATACCTTTCCCGGGCATTTCGCGGCGGCATGCACAGATCGAGCGGACGGAGGGCGGTGCTCTCATTCGCGACCTCGGATCCAAGAATCGACTGGTGGTCGACGGCGCGGCCGTGACTACGGCGGAATTGCCTCTCAACGCCGCGATTCGAGTCGGCCGCGCGATGCTTTCGCTCGAGGAAGCGCGGACGTCCGACCTGCAGATCGCGCTCGAGGTCGCGGAAACCGCCGGCTCGCGATCGGAGGAGACTCGCACTGAGCACTCCTCGACCGGCGGGCCGGCGGCGGCGCTGCGGCTGGTCCGCGATTACGAAGGAATCCTTCCTCAGTTGTTCCTGCGAACCCTCGGCACGAGACTGAACGAAGCGCGCGAAGTCCTCTTCGCCGACACGGTGGCGCTCGGGAGCTGGACCGGTGACGGCAGGGTCTCCATCCGTTCCATCGCGGGCTCGCTTCCGGACGACGACATTCTGAAGCGAATCGTCCCGGGCCGGCGCAAACGGCAGATCACCAGACGACAATCCGAGAATGTCGTGGAGTCCGTTCATGGCCGGCGCTGGTGCATGGCCGTCTTCGCCCCAGGTCATCTTCCGGCGCAATGGCAACTCGACTTCATTGAATATCTGGCCTGCAAATCCTTCGGGCCGGAGTCCGAGCCGGCGCCCGCGGAGATTTCGCCCGACGCCCCCCTGCCCGTTCCTGATTCGATGGTGATCGGATCCTCCGCTCGCATGCGCGCGGCCGTGGACCAGCTCCGCGCGACGGCAGGGAGCGATCTGGACGTGCTGCTCACAGGAGAGACGGGCACGGGCAAAGAGCTCTTTGCACGGCTCGTTCACGCCGCCGGGAAAAACTCGTCAGGACCGTTCGTGGCCATCAACTGCGCCGCAATCCCATCCGAACTGCTGGAGGCGGAGCTGTTCGGAGTGCACGGGCGCGTTGCGACGGGCGTCGACCCCAGGCCCGGCCGCTTCGCGCAGGCGGAGGGAGGCTCGCTCTTCCTCGACGAGATCGGCGAGCTTCCGGACCGCCTTCAGGCCAAGCTGCTGCGCGTACTTCAAGAGCGCGAGATCCTTCCGCTCGGCGCGGTCCATCCGCGCGCCATTCATCTTCGCGTGATCGCGGCGTCAAACCGCAATCTCCTCCAGTTGTCCCGCGACGGCGCATTCCGTCCCGATCTTTACTATCGCCTGAGCGCGCTCCGGTTCGACCTTCCCGCGCTGCGCGACCGACGCGAGGATATCCCCGGGCTCACGCTGTCATTCGCGAACGAGGCCGCCGCGCGTCATCACAAGAACGTACGGGGCATCAGCCGCTCCGCGCTCGCGGCGTTGATCGACTACGACTGGCCGGGGAACATCCGCGAATTACGGAATCAGGTTCAGCGAGCGATGCTGATCTGCGAACCGAACGGGCTTCTCGACGCATCGCACTTCGAGCTGGAGTCGCCCGCGCATCCGCCGCCGCTTGCCACTGACGCCATCGCGGCGCAACCTTCGCCGGCCGAACCGCTCGCGCCGCTGCACCGGCAGGTCGAATCTCTCGAGCGCGAAGCCATCTCGCGGGCTCTCGTCCAATGCAACGGCAACCGCAGCGCCGCGGCACGGCTGCTCGGCATCACGCGCAACGGACTCGCGCTGAAGCTGCGAAGGCTGGGACTCTCGTGATGCATCGCCGCGCCGACACGGAGACCGTCGACGTCTTCCGCGGCAGCCTCCGCGCGGCGATTGCGGTCATCCCGCCCGGCACGTGTCTCGGGTCCCGTTATGTGATTCGCGAGGTCCTTGGCATCGGCGGCTCCTCCGTTGTCTATTCCGCCGACGACTCGAGAACCTCCCGTGCTGTGGCGGTGAAAATCCTGCGGGCGGACCGGTCGGGCGAGACGGCGCTCGCGCGTTTCCGGCACGAGGTGGCGGTTGCGCGGGCCGTCCACTGCCCGCAGCTCGTGCGCGTTTTCGACTACGCCGAGGGGCCGCCCGCGTATCTGACCATGGAGCTCGCGCGCCAGGGATCGCTTCGGCAGGCTATCGAGGATGGCCCATTGTCCATCAGCCGGGCGATCGACACCGCGCAAAAGGTCCTTCGTGCGCTGTCTGTACTGCATGACCGCTTCATTGTCCATTGTGACGTCAAGCCGGGAAACATTCTCCTCGGCACAAATGCACGCGTACTGCTCGGCGATTTCGGGCTGGTTCGTCGACTGCACGAATGCATAGACGCCCGCGCCGATGAGAACGTGATCGGAACGCTCGAATATCTCGCTCCGGAGCAGGCGCTGGGATGGGGCGTCGATGCCCGTACGGACCTTTATGCGCTCGGGATCGTCCTGTTCGAAATGCTCACCGGAACGGTACCGCACCGCCGGGCATCGTCATTGGGGACGCTGCTCGCTCACATTCAGAAGCCGGCGCCGAACGTACGGACACTGCGTCCGGCGACGCCTCAATGGCTATCGGAGCTGATCGCGTGTCTTCTCGATAAGCAACCGCGAAACCGTTATGTCTCGGCCGGCGCCGTACTGCGCGATCTCACTGCCCGCGGCCATACGCGCCTACGGTTGCCATTGCGCAGGATCGTGGCGCCTCTGCGCGCATCGTTGTCACAAGATGCTCAGTAACTTGGCGATATGGGCCTGAAATGGAGTGAATTCGCGGGCATTGCCGGTGCAAGGAACAGCGCGAATCGGGGTCGTCCACCCACACATCATCAATTGGAGGGTTTTTCTATGTCTCGTGTGAGGCTTTTCGTTTCACTGCTCCTTCTCCTCAGCGCCGTTACCGTACTTGCCGACGACCCGCCGCCGGGAACCGTCGTCCAGCGTCCGTGGCTCCGGCCATGCCTCGACTCGGGCTCGGTCACGTACGACCAGTACGAGTACAAGTGCACGTCCGCCGACTCGAACGTTCAGGTCTACAACTTCTACACGCGTTCGGAATTTCAGAAGGATGCCGTCTACCGGGTCGAGCGCACTCCCGTTTCGTCGAGCAACTTCTACGCATACGCGGTGAAGCAGTCCGTGAAGGTGGCCCAGACTCAAACCAGTGTGCTCGACAACTCGGCGGCTCTGGTCTATCAGCGCGAGACGCGCAAGGAACAACCCGTGGTGGTCGACCGGGGGTGGGCCTACAAGAAGAAAGACTAGCTCATGCCGCAGCGGTCCGTGGTCAGCAGGCGCTCCGGCCGGTTCGGCCGTCTCTCCCCGCAAGCGGCCGCTGCAGCGATCGCCACAGTGTTGTCGTTTCTTTCATGCGCATCCGTGGACGGCCCCGACCAACCACCGATGCTCATTGCGACGCCGGACCGCAGCGCCATCCGCTGGCGCTCGGCCGGCATCGCGTCACCGCCGAGTCCCACCGCCGCCGTGATCACCGATCTCGCACGACTCCTCGATGGCCGCCTGTGGCCCGGCTACACGCTTGCGGCGCATTCGCTGGTGGTCGATGCGGCAGGGGAGGCGTTGTACTGCATCGGCCGTTGTGTACCGGGCCTCGACGATCCTCTGCGGGCGGACGTGATCGCGGGCAGATTCCTCACGCCGTATGCATTCGTTCCCGGCGCCGAGGTCGGGCTCGCGGACGAGCAGACGGTTCTGGTCGTGCGGATCGACCCTCGCGAGCAGCTGAAAGACGTCGTCTTCACGGCCGTTCACGAGGGTTTTCACGCCTACTACCAGGTCGACCGCGAGGACGATGTGCCGCTGGAGATGCGTCTTCCCGACAACGCGCAATCCGGCTCCTACGCGTCGCGCGCGGAGCTTCAGAACGCATACACCGCCGAGGCGGAACGGAACGGGCTTCTCTCGCGCGAGATCCGCGCGCTGGCGTGGGCCGCGCGAGCCGGCGCGGAGGAGCGCGCCGAAGATGTCGAGGCACGCGCCTGCCTCGACCAGTTCATCGAGCTGAGGCGGATCCGCCGTCGCGACCTGCCGACTCCCGTCGTGGAAGAGGACATCTGGGAGCGGACCGAGGGCATTCCGCTCTATCTGGAGCGTGTGGCCGCGACACTGCTCGGCCATCCCGACACGAGCGTTCTCCGGCAGACGATCGACTACGGGGCCGTGCCGGATCTCTCGATGGTGCCGTACTTCTCGATCACCGGCGCACTGGAGGCCGTGATCCTCGATCAACTCGCGCGGGACGAATGGCGTACCTGGGTGTTTCCCGGGCGATCGGGAGAAGGGCTCACGCTGTTCGACGCCGTGACCCGCGCCCGAAGCTCGCTTCCCCACGACTCGTCCGCCCCGTGCCCCGCCAATGCAGGAGCCCGATCATGAACATGCACCGTCTCACCACTCTCATCACCGCCGTGTCCGTCCTCGCACTCGGCGCGGCGGCGCAGCCCATCATGCTTCCGGCTCCGGTTCGCGTCTCCGATCCGCCGTCACCGTGGAAGTGCGAGCGGCCCGCGGAGGCGCCGGCGTGGCTGGTCGCGGAAGGAGTGACGACGCCTCCGCTTCTCGTCTGCCGCGACGAGAACGGGGCGATGCTGCTTCTGTCCTCCACCGATCTGTCCTCCTCGCACACCGGCTATTCGGTCGATGCCCTCGTCAGCGGGGCCGAGGAACAACTGCCGGGGTCGTGGCGCGTGCAGAAAAAGAGCTCCGGGTTCGCCGCGAGGCAGACGCCGTCTCGGCTCGGCGTCGCGCACGTGAGGCTCGTGGGGAGCGGGAACGGCCTGACCCTTGCGGCCGGGGGATCGACGCCAACGCTGGTCCTGATGGAACAGGTGCCGCTTGCGTACTCGGAGCCCTCGACGAGGTCGCGGCACCAGCACATCCTGGCGTTCGAGCTTCGGACGCCGTTGCCGCCGGAAGCACAGCGGAAGACGGCCATCGCCCAGCGGGAAACGCAACTGGAGCGCTGGGTCGACACCCTTGCCGTCGACAACTCGGTGGCCATGCTTCAGCCCTCGGAATTCGCCTTCCTGGCCTCGACGGCTGCCTCTCCGACACCCACCTCGCCGAAGTCCGCCGCCCCTCCCGCCACCCGGCCGGCGTCCCCTGCGGATGCCGCCGCAAAGGCGTTTCTCGCCGCCGACTCCGGCGAGCTTGCCGATGCGACAGTCCGTGAGTTGGAAGAGCTGGCGCGTACGGACTCCACCCTCGGCTACGCCGCCGCGGAAACGCTGCGGCGCGCCCGCAGGCGTGCCGCGGTCGCGCGCATGCCGGAGGTCTGGCAAGCGGTGGCGACGAACGCGCCGAAAGAGGCACTCCCGGCGCATGTAGCGGTGTTTCTGTCCGCCGCGCTGAAGAACGGCGACGCCATGGCCGCCAGCGCCGTGATCGCCTCCGCGACGGAGAGCTCGCTGACGCTTGCGAGCTTCAGCGACGCCGACCTCCGGTCGATCCTCGAGGCTCTCCAGTCCTCCCCCGATCTGTTGGTGCACGGCGGCGGGCCGGTGCTCGCCATCGACCCTGCCCGCGATGGCGACCGCCTGGCACGACTGCTGGCACCATCCGGCGTGACGTTCGCCGACATCGCGATCCTCGCTCGACCGATGCCGCCGGACGAAACGCGCTGGAAACCGCTCCGCTCGACCTCTCTGCCGGTGTACGTCCGCTCGGGCCGGAGTCTTGGCCGCCTCCTCCGCGACGCCGCCACGGCCCGCTTCGAACGATTTACGACTCTCGTCGATGTTGCGCGCGCCACGCAACGGTAGCCGCCGTCCACGAGGTGTCGAGATAAGACGCCAATGCTTTCTGCTCTTCATCCTGCTGTTGATGGCAGAGGCCGCGCCTGCGGATGATGATGCACGGCTGAACGCCGCCCTTGCCCTGTGTCGCCAACCTGGTGACGCGCGACGCGAAGGACACTGCAACTTCCTCTTCGGATTGGCCGACATCGAGGCGGGGAAGGGCGACGCCGCGCGTCTGCACCTGGACGAGGCCGGACAGCGCTTCGAGGCCGCGGGCGATCCCGTCGCGGCATGGAGGGCATTCTGGGCGCTCATCGAGTACGAGCGCAGGTTCGGTCGCCGGCCCGACCTCACCCTTGCGGTCGTCGAAAAGGCCCTCGCTCTCCTGGAGAGGGCGAAGAGGCCGGACGCACCGTTTCGTCCGGACGGCCTCGGGGAACTTGGACTGGCTGGAGCACCGCTGGCACCGGGCTCCATCAAGTCTGTTCTTTTACGACTCTTCGAAGCGGTCTCGCGAAACGGATACGGCGCTGCCTTGCTCGACGTGGGCGAGATCGAGAAGGCGGAAGCGCAGCTCGAGATTGCGTCACAGCTGGCCGGGCCATTCGGCGCGATGCTCGACCGCTCGATCGCGCGGAACGTCGGTCATCTGCGGCGGCGGCAATGGCGGCTGGACGAGGCGAGCGAGAGTTACCGAAAGGCGATTGCCGCGCCGAAGACCCAGCTTCCGTTCACTATCGATGACCGGAAGGAGGGCGATCTCGTCGCTCTGCACGGTCTTGCCGAAATCGAGATGCTTCGAGGGCGAACGGATGATGCGCTCGCCTGGAACGGTCGCGCCCTCGACCTCGCGCGAGCCGCGGGCGAGCGTGGGACGGAACTGTCGCTGCTCGGCGACCGTGCCATGATCCTCACGCGGGGCGGCCGCCTTGCCGCCGCGGAACAGGTCTACGCGAACGCTCTGGCGGTCGCGAAAGCAGGCGGGGATCTAAAGGGGCAGGCGATGCTCCTTTCGAACCGCGCATCGATGTACATGGAACGTGGCCGCTACGGGGCGGCGATCGCGGACGGCGAGAAGTCGCAGGAGATCGTCGCCTCCATCGACGATCCGCTTCTCCAGTTGACGCTCCTGGCCGATCTCGCTGGGATGTATTTCAGCGTCGGTGCTCACGACGGCGCCAATTCCGCAATGGAGAAAGCGCGGCCCCTGGGGGACAGGAACGGAACCCGATTCGGGAAAGCGCTGCTGGATGTCGTCGCCGCCGGCCGCGCCGGCACTTCAGCGGATTTGAACAAAGCGCTCGAGCGCTTCCTGCAATTGCCCGAAGTCCGCGGGATTGAAAACATCCAGCAGCTCGCGGCACTTCTCCGCGCCGTTAGCGGGCCGAACCCCGCAGTCGACCTGAATGCCGTGGATCGCGGCGGTCTGGTTCTCGAAGCGGAGCTAAGCGATCTCCTCGATGTAATGTCACTCCTCGACCAGAGCCGCTTTCCCGCGGCCCGGGAAGCGGCCATGCGGGCCCTCGACCGGAATCCAAACGCCGAGAGCCGCTCCCTTCTGCTCACCATCGTCGCCCTGACCTACGCGGAAGAGGGACAGTTGGAGCAATGCCTGGAGTATGGGAGGAGGGCCTCGGATGCGTTGGATGTCGCTCTGGATGGTGTTCTGGTGGACGATCTCCTGAGCGGTTTCTTTGGGACGAGCCGGGGACGACTATTCGAGATTTGGGCCGAAGGGTTCGCCCTGACGAACCACCCGGATCAGGCATTCGAGATGGCGGAACGCGCGCGTGCCCGCGCTTTCCTGCAGCTCGTCGGCAGCCGTCGCATTCGGCCGCGGAGCGACAGTCTCGTCGATCGAGAGGCAGAAGCGCTGCGGGTGCAAATCGCGCAATGGCAACAGCAGAGTCTCGTTGCGCCGACGAAACAGCTCGCCGCCGACCTCCGCGGCGCCCGCCGCCGCTATCAAGGGCTGGTGACCCGTGTGAAGGTGACGAACCCCGAGTACGCGACAATGACGAGCGTCGAGCCGATGCAGCTCGATGCCATCCGCGAACAGCTTTCATCGCACACCACGCTGGTCAGCTACTTCATCACCGCCGATGCCGTGCATGCGTGGGTGCTCGATCGGACCATGTTGCGGTACGTTCCGCTATCGGGCGGTCCCACCGTTCTCGCTCGCGTGGAGTGCGCGGCGAAGCGACTCAGCGACGGTGGGCGCGGCGTTCGTCCGCTCGATTCGCGCTGCGAGCCGGCGACCGCGGAGGAGCTGTACGCGCAGCTCGTTGCGCCGCTTCGGCCTCACATCCGCAATCCGCGGTTGATCATCGTGCCGCACGGCGCGCTGCACTACCTGTCGTTCGCCGCATTCCGCGATCCGAGCACGGGGCGGTATCTCATCGAGGATTACACGATCACCTACGCGCCGAGCGCCAGCTCCATCCGCTTCCTGCGCGACAAGGAAACGGCCGTGAACGGAAAGGCATTGGTCATCGGCGCGCCTGCCGGGGTCTCGCCCGAGCTGCCGGGAGCGATGCGTGAGGCGAAGATGGTCGCCGCCGAGCTGCGATCGGCGCCGATGGTCGGAACCGCGGCGAAGGAGAGCCTCCTCTATCGGCTGAACGGCGACGTCGATCTCGTGCACATCGCCGCGCACGGCTTCTACGAGGCCGACACGCCGCCCTTCAGCCGCGTCGCCCTGGCCGAGGGGGATGGGAACGACGGCAATCTCGAGGTCCATGAGATTCTTTCGGACGTCGACCTGACGGGTGTCAACCTGGTGGTTCTCTCCGCATGTCAGACCGCCCTCGGAAAGGGGAGCGCCGGCGACGAGATCGTCGGTTTGACGCGTGCGCTGTTGTATGCCGGCACTCCCGGAGTGCTCTCGACGCTGTGGGCCATCGACGACGAGGCGACGGCGGCGCTGATGAGACACTTCTACTGCCGTCTTCTTATCGGTGACTCCGCCGCCGATGCGCTGCGGTACGCGCAGCTGCAGTTGTTGCACGGCGACTATCCGGATCCACGTCAGTGGGCAGCCTTTACGCTCAATGGAGATCCGGAAGGCAGATGGGCGTTCTAACCCTCCCGGCCGCCACCCGTTCTACTGGGCGGCGCTCGTGGTGCTGGGGGATGCGCTGTAACGGCGCCAGAAGAAATACGAAAGCGCCCAGAGCACGCTGGTTCCCGCCGCGAAGCCCCACGCCTCCGGGCCGTCGCCGGCTGAAAAGTGCGCGATGAGCGCGGAGACGAGGGTGATGGCGAAGCCGGCGTAGGCCCACTCCTTGAGGCGCGCCGGCACCGGCGCGAGCAGCACCACCACGCCGAGGATCTTCGCCCACGAGAGCTCCACCCGGAAGGAGTCGGCGTGGAAGCCGAGATGCCTGAACGCCTCCGCCACCTGCGGCAGGCGCAGTTGCGCGTAGGCGGTGAAGCTCAGCTGCAGGCAGAGGAGCGCGGTGGCGATCCAGTAGACGATGGTCGTGGTTTTCCGTCGCAAATCCATTTCGCTGACTCCGTCCGTATGTAGGGCCGACCCCTAACAAAAATTTGGAGGAAAGCAATGTTGAAGTATGTGGGATACGTGTGTCTATCGATCGCTGCCGTCGCGCAGGCAGCCGAGGTTCCGGAGAGGCCGGCGGTGCAAAGGCCGGCGAGGAGCGTCGTGGTCAACTGCAACAACGGCGAGAGCATTCAGGCCGCCGTCGACGCGAGCCGTCCGCCGGCGGAGATTCTGATCACCGGCATCTGCGTCGAGAACGTGCTCATTCGCGACAAGGACATCTCCCTGCGCGGAACGCAGAAACCGGCGCTCGACGGAATCCGCGGCGCGGTCGCGGCGACGCCGGCGCTCACGGTCCGCGGCTCCGTCATCGCGGAGATCAATGGTCTGTCGTTCAGCAAGAGCCCGGGCACGGGCCTGGCCATCCGCGGCGGCGCGTCGATGACGCTGGCGAATTGCCTCTTCGAGAACAACGTCGGGAGCGGCCTGCGCGTCGATTCCGGCGCATTCGTCATCGCCAATGACTCGACCTTCACCGCGAATCGCGGCACGAGCAACAGCACGAGCGACGCGCAGTTCTTCTGCATCAGCTGCGACGTCGCCGGCGGCGTCCCCGCGACCGTGGCGACCCGCGGGGCCATCGTGTCGTATCTCGATTCGGTCATCACCGGCACCCTCGGCTACGTCGTGTCGGATCGCGGCTCGTTCGCCGATCTCGACTGCGTGACGATCGACACGCCGCACCCGTGCAGCATGAACGTGAGCCAGTTTGCCGCGCTCGTCCTCGCCGGCGGAACGGCGAATCTCTTCGGGGCGGGCGACTTCAGCGGACAATTGATCGCCGACGACCGCGGTACCGTCCGCCTCGACGGCGCGCGGCAAACGGCCACCTCCGCCGACGGCCAGCCGAACATCGCCGACTCCCTCGGCGAGATCCTCGTCAACCCGCTCTTCGACGTCCAGCCGCCCGCCCAGAGCCGCCTCCGCCACACCGAGGCCTTCCACTTCGCGCGCGTCCTGCTCACCGGCGACACCGTTCTCGCCGGAACGATCCAGTGCAGCGCCGCCGCCGACGCATTTCTCGATCCGACGGTGATTGCCCTGCCAGGATCTTCCGTGACTGGCTGCGAGCACGCCAGCAAGCCGTGACCCCGAACGAAGCCGCCCGTCTCGCGACGGGCGGCCCGTACAATCCCCCCGTGAACGCCACGGTTTTGATCGTCGAAGACGAGGACATCATCCGGACGGCCATCGCCAGGCATCTGCAGTCGGCGGGCTACGCCGTGGTGCAAGCGACGACCGGGCGGGAGGCGCGGGAGGCGATGCGCGCGTCGTCGCCCGACGCGATCATCCTCGACTACCGTCTGCCGGACTGCCAGAGCCTGGAGATCATTCCGGAGCTGAAGTACATCGACGCCGAGTGCGCCATCATCATGCTCACGGCGCACGGCTCGATCGACCTCGCCGTCGAGGCCATCAAGGCCGGGGCCGAGCAGTTCATCACCAAGCCGGTGGAGCTGGCGGCCTTGCGCCTGCTCGTCGACCGGGTGACCGGCAACCGCCGCACGCGCAAGCGCGATGCGGCCGCGCGGGCCAAGCAGGGCAGCCCTGAGAAGACCGCATTCGTCGGAAAGACGCCGGCTGTCCGGCAGGTCTACGACGAAGCGCGGCGCGTCGCCGCCTCGGACAGTCCGGTCCTGCTCCAGGGTGAGACCGGCACCGGCAAGGGCGTGCTGGCGCGCTGGCTCCACGACTCCAGCCCCCGCGCGGACGAGCCGTTCGTCGACCTCAATTGCGCCGGCCTCACGCGCGAGCTGCTGGAGTCGGAGCTGTTCGGATACGAGCGCGGCGCCTTCACCGGCGCCGTGGTGGCCAAGCAGGGCCTCCTCGAAGTCGGCCAGCACGGGACCGTTTTTCTCGACGAGGTGGGAGACATGGACCTCGTCGTCCAGGCCAAGCTGCTCAAGGTCGTCGAGGAGAAGACCTTTCGCCGGCTGGGCGACGTCCGCGACCGCAAGCTCGATGTGCGCCTGATCTGCGCCACGCACCGCGACCTCGGCGCGCAGTCGCGGGAGGGGCTCTTCCGCAGCGATCTCTACTTCCGCATCAGCACCTTCCGCCTCGACCTCCCTCCGCTGCGGGAACGGGTCGACGACATCGAGGCGCTGGCCGCACATTTCATCGACGTCCTGTCGCGCGACATCGGAAGGCAGAAGCCGACCCTCAGCCCGGCCTCGGTGGCGGCGCTGCGGCGCCATGCCTGGCCGGGCAACATCCGCGAGCTCCGCAACGTCGTCGAGCGCGCTCTCCTGCTCGGCGACGACATGGTCATCGAGCCCGACAATCTCCGCTTCGAATCCCATCCCGTGCCGGCGGCCGCGAGCATCGTCGACACCTCCCTCACCATCGCTCAGGTGGAGAAGATCCTCATCCTGCGGGTGCTGGAGGAAGAGGAAGGGCGCGTCGATTCCTCCGCGCAGAGGCTGGGCATCTCCCGCAGCTCGCTCTACCAGAAGATCAAGGTCTACGGCCTCCGCTGAGTCTTCGGTGGAGCGCCGGCGTCCACGCCAGCGCTCCAGTCCAGAATCTAGAAACTGGACTCAAATCTCTGCTTCGCTCCTTCCTCTCTTCCTTTGAAATCAACGACTTACACACCTGTGCTCGTGGGCACCTCGGTTGCGATTGAGCCACGCCAGACAACGTCCCCGGTCGATTTCAAACGAGAGAACAGGAGCAGAGATGAAGCGAATTTTGATTGCAGTGATGGGATTGCTGGTCTGCGCGAGCGCGCTCGCCCAGACCCAATCCGCCGATACGAGCAAGCTGAGCGAAGACCTCATCTACTCGGTCAACCGTACCCCCGAGCACACCTTTGACACGGCCCGCGCGGTCGAGGTCATCACCATCGACGATCTCTGGAGGAAGAGCGGTCTGACCCTGGCCGACGTCCTCGTCGACGAGGCGGGCTTCATCAAGTACCGCACGAACCAGTACTCGTCCGCCGGCCTGCTGCGCGGCCTGATCGGCAAGCAGGTGCTGATCCTCATCGACGGCGTGAAGGTCAACAACGCCCTCTACGGCGACACCCCGAACATGGACCTCATCGACCTCTCCCAGGTCGAGCGCATCGAGGTCGTGCGCGGCGTGGTCTCCGTGCTCGGCACCGAGTCCCTCGGCGGCGCGATCAACATCATCACCCGCAAGGGCCCGCAGAGCGACACCGCCTTCGGCGGCACCGTGACCACCCGCTACTCCAGCGCGGCCAACGTCTTCTCCACGCCGGTCCAGTTCTACGGCCAGACCGGCAAGATGCGTTACGCCGCCAGCGTCAACTACCTCCAGGCGGGCGAGATGGAAGGCGGCAAGACCGTCGGCGTGCAGCACTTCACCGACTTCAACCAGAAAGCGGCCAACCTCAGCGCGCAGTACCTGCTGTCCGCGGACAAGACGCTCTCCTTCGCCTACCACGGCGCGCAGATCGACGACGCCAAGAGCTTCGGCAACATGTCGAACGCCAGCAGCCTCCGCAACGTCCAGGCCCCCAACCGCTTCCAGCTCGGAAGCCTCTCCTATCAGGACCTCACCAGCCGCGGCTGGTCCGACTCGCTGAAAGTCACGGCCTTCTGGAACCAGCAGGAGACCGGCTCGGAAGACGTCCGCGCCGCCACGCCGAACCGCGAGACCCGGGTCCTCAACGGGGACCGCATGCTCGGCCTGAATCTGGAGATGGGCTCCTTCGCCGGCAAGTCGCAGCACTTCGTCTACGGCGTCGACTACGCCCAGGACAAGATCGACTCCTACACCAGCGACACCGATCTCACCACCGACGTCGTGACCTACAGGCGCGGCACCTACACCGACGGCGCGCAGTATTCGTCGCTCGGCATTTACGTCCAGGACCACTTCAGCATCAGCAAGTGGCTGACCGCTTCGGCCGGACTGCGCTACGGCACCTTCAAGACCGAAGGGAGCGAGGTCCTGCCGGTGATCGGCGCGGTCTCTCTCGACTCCACCAAGAACGGCGCCACCGGCTCGCTGAACATGATCGTGCACGTCACGCCGACCCTCAACGTCATCGGCAACGTCATGCGCGGCTTCCGCGCCCCGAACCTTCAGGACATCTCCCGCTTCAGCCAGAGCTCCTCCAACATCGAGGTGCCGGCCACCCGCGCGGAGGGAGAGCAGGTCACCAGCTACGAAGCGGGCGTCAAGTACCAGAACCGCTTCCTTTCCGGCTCGGCGTTCTACTTCATCAATGACCTGAGCAACCTGCTCATCGTCTCCAACTCGACGTACAAGGGCCTCTCCTTCAACGACGCCAACAAGAACGGGGTCAAGGATGCCGGCGAGGCGAACTTCCGCGAGAACCTCAACATCGGCAACGCGCAGATCAAGGGCTGGGAAGCCAACGTCCGGCTCCGTCCCACGCAGTGGATGCAGGTGTGGGGCAACATGACGCACTCCACCGCCACCACCGAGGACGTCCTCAAGGCCGCGCTGGTGCAGCGCGTTCCGCCGCCCTTCGGCTCCGCCGGAATCCGCCTCTCGGCCAACCACGTGGCTCATCAGCCGTGGGCGGAGCTGGTGGGGACGTTCACCGACGCTTATAACGTCGACGGAGTCGAGCTCTCCCCGAGCTTCGCCGAGTACAAGGTCCGGGCCGGCGCGTCGCTCACCGAGCGCTTCCGCGTCATGGCCGGCGTGGAGAACCTCACCGACCAGAAGTACCTCTCGCGCTTCACGACGGTCTACTGGCCGGGCCGCCGGTTCGTCGTCAGCACCGAGTTCAAGTTCTAGAAGGAGGAGTGATGAAGCTCAGCCATCGAATCGCAATCGCTCTTCTGACCGGGACGGCGCTGGTCACCGGCACGGCCCAGGCCGCGTCCTACAAGATCATCGTCAACAACTCGGTGCCGGTGGCCTCGCTGTCGAAGAAGGCCGCCTCGGACCTCTTTCTGAAGAAGACCACCAAGTGGGAGGACGGCACCGCCGTCATGCCGGTCGACCAGACCGACTCCTCGACCGCGCGGGAAGGATTCTCCAAAGCCGTTCACGGCAAGCCCGCGGCCGCGGTGAAGAGCTACTGGAATCAGCAGATCTTCTCCGGCCGCGAGGTCCCGCCGGTGGAGAAGAAGACGGACGCCGAAGTGCTGTCGTTCGTCCGCTCCACGGCCGGCGCCATCGGATACGTATCCGATGCCGCGGCCGTCGACGGCGTCCGCGTCGTGACCGTCAACTAACGACCCCTCATCCGCCCTGCGGGCACCTTCTCCCCTCCGCGGAGGGGAGAAGGCTCTAAAGATCCCTCTCCCCGCTTTGCGGGGAGAGGGTGGCCCTGAGCGTAGCGAAGGGCCGGGTGAGGGGCATTGCCACTCAAGGAGAACGAAATGGTTCGCAAGAAGATCCTGCTGGTCGATGACTCGGCCACCATCCTGATGATGGAGAAGATGATCCTGACCAAGGGTCCCTACTTCACCATCACGGCCGGCAACGGCGAGGAAGCCGTGGCCAAGGCCGAGTCCGAAAATCCCGATCTCATCCTCATGGATGTGGTCATGCCGAAGATGGACGGCTTCGAAGCCGTTCGCCGCATCCGCCGCACCGCCACCGTCGCCGCGGTGCCCATCATCATGGTCACCACCCGCGGCGAAGAGCACAACGTCGAGACGGCCTACGAGGCCGGCTGCACCGACTACGTCACCAAGCCCATCGACGGCAGCGAGCTGCTGGCCAAGCTCCGCAACTACCTCGGCCAGTGAGGAACCAACGATGAACGAGAAGAAAGAGCTGCGCACCAGCTACGTGGGGCGCGCCAACGAAGACACGCAGCGACTGCTCCGTGAACTGATTCTGGAGAACGAGAAACTGCAGCTGCGCCTCGACACCCTGCAGCGGCAGCTCAGCGAAGCGGAGGGCGAGAGCCAAAACTTCGCCAGACAGTTCGCCGAGGTCGAAGAGCGCAACATGAACCTCGCCAACCTGTACGTCTCGAGCTATCAGCTGCACGGGACGCTCGATCGCACGGCGGTTCTCGATTCCATCAAAGAGATCATCATCAACCTGATCGGCTGCGAGGAGCTGGCCGTGTTCGAGCTCGCCGACGACCAGGCGTCCCTCGAGCTGGTGACCTCGTTCGGAATCGACGAGGAGCAATACCGCCGCATCAGCCTCAACGATCACGTCCTCGGCAAGCTGGTCTCCACCGGCGGCACCTACATCGGCGGCGCGGCGGCATCGCCGGGAGAAACGGTCTCGGTGACGGCGTGCCTCCCGTTGAAGCTCGACGGACGCGTCACCGGAGCCATCGTTCTCTTCAGCCTCCTGCCGCACAAGCCGGGGCTGCGCGAGGTCGACTTCGAGCTGTTCGATCTCCTCGGCACCCACGCCGCCACCGCCTTGTACTGCACCGGTCTTCACGCCCGTCTGCTCGCCGGAGCCGTGGCGTGACCATCTCCGTGCAGGCCTATCTGAGGCGCGACCGGCCCGCCGCGGGCGCGGAGAAGCAGACCTACCTCCATCCCGGTCAGCTCTGCTTCGCGACGGAGCCGACGCTCGTCTCTACCGTGCTCGGCTCGTGCGTGTCGGTCTGCCTGTACGACGAAGAGCACACCGCGGCCGGAGTGAATCACTACCTCCTGCCCGGGAGCCTGGCCCACACCGAGTCGCCCCGCTTCGGAGACGTGGCGAACCAGATTCTCCTGGGGCGGTTCCAGGAGATGGGCGTGCCGGTCTCCCGGCTGCGCGCGAAGGTCTTCGGCGGCGCTTCGATGGGCGGCTCCTGCGACGGCGATCTGGCCAGCCGCAACGTCGAAACCGCGCTGGCCTTTCTTCGCGGCCATTGCATTCCCGTCGTCAGCCAGGACACCGGCGGCGAGCGCGGACGAAAGCTCATCTTCCGGACCTCCGACGCCTCCGCCTGGGTTCGCCTGCTGGGAGAGCGCTGACATGGACCTCGATTTCCACGAGCTGTTTCAGCTCTACAGCGTGGAGGCGGAGGAGAACCTCGCCGCGCTCGAGGAAGGGCTGGTCCGTCTCGAGCAGAAGCCCGATGACCACGCCCTGATCGCCGAGATCTTTCGCGTGGCGCACACCTTCAAGGGGAACAGCAGCTCCCTCGGGTTCAAGGCGCTCGCGCACTTCAGTCATGAGGTCGAGGAGCTCCTCGATCGGATCCGCAAAGGCGACCTGCAACCCGACGGGGAGCTGATCTCGCTGCTCCTGCGCGCCGTCGACGTCCTGAAGCGCTGGCTGCCGTCGCTGGAAGTCGGCGTCGACAATCCCATGAGCGGCGAGCAGCTGGAGGTCCACGACGATCTCCTGCGGTTTCGCGAAGGCTCTTCCACCGCCGCCATCCCGGCCGCGGGCGAGGAGAGCGATGACAAGACGGTCATCCTTCCCACGGCCCGGCGGACCATGCGCGTGGAAGCGCGCCGCATGGACGTGCTTCTCGACCTCGTCGGCGAGATCTCCATCGTCGCGCAGCGCGCCCGGCGCCACATCGAGCTGATCCCGGCGGCGCTGCGCCGCGACGCCCTCGACACCGTCGAGGATCAGGACCGGTTGCTTCGCGACCTCCACGAGAACGTGATGCGCTCGCGCATGGTCGCCGTCGGCCCGACCTTCCGGCGCCATCTGCGGACCGTCCGCGATCTGGCACGGACCACCGGCAAGCAGGTGCAGCTGGTCCTGGAGGGCGAGGAGACCGAGGTGGACATGAGCGTGGTCGAGGCGATCTCGGATCCGCTCGTTCACATGATCCGCAACGCCATCGACCACGGAATCGAATCGCCGGACGGGCGCGTGGCGGCGGGAAAGAGCGCCGTCGGCACGATCAAGCTGCGCGCGTATCACGACCGCGGCGAGATCGTCCTGCAGATCGCCGACGACGGCGCCGGCGTGCAGCGCGACAAGATCCGCGCCCTCGCCGTCCAAGCCGGCCTCCAGCCGGAAACGATGCCGGACCGCGAGCTGATCGATCTCATCTTTCAGCCCGGCTTCACCACCGCCGAAGCCGTCACCGGCACCTCGGGACGGGGAGTGGGGATGGACGTCGTCCGCCGCAACATCGAACGGGTGCGCGGCCAGATCTTCATCGAGACCACCGAGGGCAAAGGCACCGTCGTCACCATCCGCCTTCCGCTCACGCTGGCCGTGATTCCCGGATTCGGCGTCGGCGTCGGCGGAGAGTCGTTCGTGATCCCGATGTCGGCCGTCGAGGAGTGTCTGGAGCAGGCGCCGCCGGAAACGAGCCAGCCCACGGGAGTCCTGCACGTGCGCGGGGACGCCGTCCCTTACGTGCGCCTCCGGCACTTCTTCGGATTCGCGCATCGCGCCGAAACGCGGGAGATCGTCGTGGTGGTCCTGCACCAGGACAGACGGGCCGGCCTGGTGGTCGACGAAATCTACGGTGAGTCGCAAACGGTGATCAAGCCGCTCGGGCCGCTCCTGCGCGGCATGCCCGGGGTGACCGGCACCGCGGTCATGGGGAGCGGCGCGGTGGCGATGGTGCTCGACGCGGGTGCCATGTTTAGGGAGCTCGAAAGGAATGAGGCCGGCGTCGCCTGACGCCAGAGAGAGATCTGCAAATGAGAACCATGATGAACAAGTTCAACAACCTCCGCATGAAGTACAAGCTGCTGGTCCTGCCGGCCTTCGCCATCCTCGGCCTGACCATCGTCATGATCAGCGCCAGCTACTTCAACAGCCGCGCGGATCACGAGCTGCAACTGGTCCGGCGCGGTTACTACCCATCCGTCCAGCTGAGCCGCGACGTCCAGAATGCCGTGGTCGCCCTCCAGCGATCGCTGCAGGATGGCGTGGCCGCCAGCGATGCCGCGGCCATCGCCGAGACCGCGAATGTCCACCAGCAGGTGCTGGCGCGGATCGACGCCGGGAAGACGAATCCCGTGATCGCGCAGAGCGACCTCCAGTCCCTCCGCTCGGCCATCGACGGCTATTACCAGCTGGCCAGCCAGACCTCGCTGCGCATGGTCAAGGGTGAGACCGGCGAGGGCATCGTCGCCGCCCTCAAGGAGATGCGCGACCGCTACAAAGCAGTGGATGAGATGGTGCGCGCCAGGACGGCCAACGACGAGGCGGCCATCGATCGCGCCTTCGCCTCCGCGGAGACCGTGCAGCGCCGGCTCACCTGGGGCATGGCCCTGATGGTCCTGGCCATCGCCCTCCTGCTGGTGCGCGCCTCGTTCTGGTTTGCGCGGCAGATCACCACGCCGTTCCTGGAAGTGGTGCGAGTGACCCAGGCCTTCGCCGAGGGCGACCTCACCCTCTCCATCGCCCGCGGAAACGGCGACGAGATCGGCCATGTGTTGAAGGCCATGCAGCAGATGGGAGAAAAACTCCGCTCGGTCATCGGGCAGGTGCACGAGGGAGCCATCACGCTCGCCTCGGCCTCGTCGCAGCTTTCGTCGTCCGCGTCGGAGCTCTCGCAGTCGACCAGCGAGCAGGCCGCCAGCGCGGAAGAGACGACCTCCAGCCTCGAGGAGATCAACGCCTCGATCTCGCAGAACGCCGAGAACAGCCGCTCCATGGAGCAGATGGCCCTCAAGTCGGCGCTCGACGCCGAGGCGAGCGGCAAGACGGTCGGCGCTTCCGTGGAGGCGATGAAGTCGATCTCCGAGAAGATCCTGATCATCGAAGAGATCGCCTTCCAGACCAACATCCTGGCCCTCAACGCGGCCATCGAGTCGGCGCGCGCCGGCGAGCATGGACGCGGCTTCTCCGTCGTGGCCTCCGAGGTGCGCAAGCTGGCCGAGCGCAGCCAGGTCGCCGCCAAGGAGATCCGCTCCCTGGCCACCTCCACCGTGCAGGTGGCCGAGAAGTCGGCCAACGTGATCAACGAGCTCGTGCCGTCCATCCGCCGCGCCGCGGATCTGGTGCACGAGGTGGCCGCCGCGTCGAACGAACAGGCCATCGGCGTGGCCCAGATGAACAAGGCCATGAGTCGCGTGGACGAGCTGACGCAGCGCAACGCCACGGCCGCCGAGGAAGTGGCGTCGACCTCCGAGGAGCTCTCCTCGCAGGCCGAGTCGCTGCAGTCGCTGATCGCGTTCTTCCGCATCGGATCCACTCACGGGGACCGCGGAAACCACGGTAACCATCATGGCGAGACCGATGCCGCGTCGCGCACTCGCAGAGCTCCCGCCCAGCGTCCGCTGGCTGCAGCCGCCGTGATGGCGCGCAAGGCCATGGCGCAGGGTGACGACGCTGAATTCACGCGGTTCTGAGGCTGATGATGAACACGCCCGCCCTGTACGGCACCGAGCTCTCGCACTACCTGACGTTCGAGGTCGCGCATGAGGAGTACGCGGTCGAGATCCTTCGCGTGCGGGAGATCCTCGTCTACACCTCGCTCACCAGCGTCCCCAGGGCGCCGGAGTTCATCGCCGGCGTCATGAACCTGCGCGGCAGCGTGGTGCCGGTGGTCGACCTGCGCAATAAGCTCGGCCTCCCACCCACCACCATCACCGGCACCACCTGCGTGGTGATCGTCGACATCCAGTGCGACGGGCAGACCAGCCACGTCGGATTGCTCGCCGACGACGTGCGCCAGGTCATGTCGCTGGCCCCCGAGGACATCGAGCCGGCGCCGGCCTTCGGCACCAAGATCGATCTCGCCTTTCTGCGCGGCATGGGCGACCTCGGCGACCACTTCGCCCTGATCCTCGACCTCGACCGGCTCCTCACCGCCCTGGAGTTGAACGCCGCGGCCGCGGCCGCGGAGCATCGCTCGTGATCGCCACGCGGCTCAGCGACGCCGACTTCGCGCGGTTCCAGTCGCTGATCTACAAGGAATCGGGCATCCACCTTTCGCAGAGCAAGCGCGCCCTGCTGGCCGGCAGGCTGGGCAAGCGGCTGCGGGCCCTGCGCATCGACGAGTTCCCCGAGTACCTGCGGCGCGTCGAGCGCAGCACCGAGGAGATGACGCGCATGCTCGACGTCGTCACCACCAATGAGACGCGGTTCTTTCGCGAGCAGCGCCAGTTCGACCATCTCCAGCATGCGCTCATTCCGCAATGGTGCGCCGATGCCGAGGAAGGCCTGCGCCGCCGCGAGGTGCGCGTCTGGAGCGCCGGCTGCTCCACCGGTGAAGAACCGTATTCGCTGGCCATGATGCTGCTGGCCGGACTCGGCGCGGGCTGGGACATCCGCATCCTGGCCACCGACCTCTCCACCCGCGTGCTCGACGTCGCCGCCGCCGGCCTGTGGCCCATCGAGAAGTCGTCCCAGATTCCGGAGAGCTACCTCAAGGCCTTCATGCTGCGCGGCGGCGGCTCGCAGCGCGGAAAGATGAAGGCTGGGCCGGAGATCCGTTCCCTCGTCCGCTTCGCGCGGCTCAACCTTCACGATGAAGCCTACGGCGTGGAAGGCCCCTTCGACCTCATCCTCTGCCGCAACGTGCTCATCTACTTCGATGGCGTCTCGCGCCGCGGCGTGATCGACCGCCTGATCGATCATCTCGTTCCCGGCGGCTCGTTCTTCATCGGACACGCCGAGACGCTTCACGGGATCACCACGCGAGTGCGCTCCGTGGTCCCCACCGTCTACCGGAAGGAGGACGAACGATGACGCTGCACGTGCTGGTGGTGGACGACTCCGCGGTGGTGCGGCAGATGGTCAGCAGCATGCTCGGCGCGCAGGGGATGGAGGTGGCCACCGCCTCGGATCCGCTGATCGCCATGCAGAAGATGGCCGTGCGCGGGCCGGACGTCATCCTGCTCGACATCGAGATGCCGCGCATGGACGGGCTGACCTTCCTGCGCAAGGTGATGCACGAGACCCCGGTGCCGGTCGTCATCTGCTCCGCCCTGGCCGGCCCCAGCAGCGACGTCGCCTTCCGCGCCCTGGAGTGCGGCGCGGTCGACGTGGTGGCCAAGCCGGAGATCGGTCTCCGCGACTTCCTGCAGGAATCCTCGGTCATCCTGGGAGACGTCATTCGCGGGGCCGCGCACGCGCGCCTGCAACCTCGGCCGGCATTCGATGTCACGCCGCGCCGCGCCGCGGCCGTCTCCTCCGCGCGTCACGCCGCCGACGACTGCCGCATCATCGCCCTCGGTGCATCCACCGGCGGCACCGAGGCGCTGCGCCACATCCTCACCCGATTTCCGCGCAACGCGCCCGGGACGGTGATCGTGCAACACATGCCCGAGGTCTTCACCGCCCATTTCGCCAAACGCCTCGACCGCGACGCCGCCATCACGGTGCGTGAAGCGGTGCACGGCGACCGCATCGAAAGCGGACTGGCCCTGATCGCTCCCGGCAACCAGCACATGACCGTCGAGCGCGACGCCCGGGGCTTCTACGTCACCCTCGCCGGCGGAGCGCTCGTCTCGCGTCACCGGCCGAGCGTCGACGTCCTCTTCCGCTCCGTGGCCGCCGCGGGAGAGCACGCCCGCGCCGCGCTCCTCACCGGCATGGGCACCGACGGCGCCGAGGGCCTGCTGGCCATGCGCTGGGCCGGCGCCATGACCGTGGCCCAGGACGAAGCGACGAGCGTCGTCTTCGGGATGCCACGCGAGGCCATCGTGCGCGGCGCGGCGGAACAGGTGCTGCCGCTCGACGAGATCGCCGATGCACTGACGCAGCACGGATCATGAGGTCACGCCGAAACTTTTTTTAGGACGGCAGGAAAAACGGCCCTCGCGTCTCCCTCATACGGTGAACTGAGCCACCAACCTGAGCAAGAGGTGCAGGACATGGATGAGCAATCCCGGTCGACCCCCCACGCCAGCGGATCGAATGATGAACTTCTCGTCTGGCTCGTGACGCGCGATGGCGCCTTGCGCTTCGAACGGAGCGGAGCGGAATCGGGATCCGGCGTCGCGGAGACCGGCTCGGACTTCGTATGGAGCCCGCGCCATGGCGACCGGGTGTCGCTTCGTCTGCGCGACACGGCCAGCTATCTGTCGGTGCCGGACACGGGACAGCTCACGCTTTCCGATGCGGAAGCGGGCTCCGAGCCCGCCTTCGATATCGTCGAGGCCGAAGGGATGCCCAGATTGCGCCTCGCCGGCACCGATCGATTGCTGTCCGTGCGGCTCGACAGGAGCGCCGGCGCGGACGCTCCGCTCTTCATCGACTTCCGAGGCCTGGCCAACGACCCGCAGGCCTCTCTCCTCGGATGCTGTTGCGGCCGAAGGAGCTCTTCCACGGCCGGCGTGCTTTGGGACGATCACACGCACAACTCCATCCTGGAGACGGCGGTCGAGAAGATCCTCGGCCCGCTCCAGGGACAGGCGCAGTTGGTGAAGTTGTTGTACCAGGTCTGGCAGAACACTCGTGAATTCCCCTGGGAACTGGTCGTCAGGCTGGCCATGAGAGAGGCTGATTACAGCCTTCCCTGGGCGCGCGAGCAGCGGCTTGGATTCTTTTTCTACAACGATCATTTCTTCGATCCGGGAACGGGGAGAAATTACGAGGGTGAAGAGAGCAGTGCCGTCACCGTCGGCGCCGCGACGTTCGGCGAGAGTGTGCGCGCATGGAAGGACAGGCAGTACCTCGTCGCCGCGAAACGGCTCGGGATCTCGCTCCACTTCCTGTCCGACCTCACCCAGCCCATGCACGCCGCCAACTTCACCAATCTCAGTAAACCCTACCTGGCGCATGCCGGTTTCGAGAAATACGCCGAAGACAAGGTTCTACGGGGACGATTCTTCGACAACTATCCCGCCGGCACCATCCGGGATCTGGACATCACCCACCACAGCGCGACGGATTTCCTCAAGGATGTCGCCCGTACGTCCAAAGGCATCTTTGTCAGCTCGATGAAGGATTTTCTGGAGCGCAACCAGGGCCTCGTCAACCCCACCTGGCCTCCCGAAGTTGCCGATCGATGCCTCCGGAGCAGCCTCTGGCTGGCACCGAGAGTCGTCGCTCGCTATCTGGTCCTCTGGGGAGCGGCAGCCGAACTGGGGAGCAATCCGGGGGTCGGCATCGAGTCGTGAGCTTCCGCCGTTACTGGGTTGGTAGCAAAGCGTGATCTACTGAATGCCGCAACGGAGGGCTTACATCATGGCGGGGACGTTTGTGATCGAGAAGGGAAGTACCGGCAAGTTTCGCTTCAACCTTCGCGCCGGCAACAACCAGGTCATCCTGACGAGCGAGGCGTACGAGACGAAGGCCAGCGCGGAGAATGGGATCGCATCCGTCCGCATGAATTCGCAGGACGACGCCCGGTTCACGCGCAAGACCGCAAAGGACGGCAGCCCGTACTTTGTCCTCACCGCCACCAACGGCCAGACCATCGGCAAGAGCGAAATGTACTCTTCGACCACGGCAATGGAGAACGGGATCAAGTCCGTCGCCGCCAACGCGCCGAAAGCGGAGATCGTGGACAAGACGTAGCGGTCATGAGATCACGCGGAGAGACCGCACGCTGGTGAAGTCGCGATCATGCGTCACGAGCGCGTCGAGGATGTTGCGGTACCGGCGTACCAGCGATCCCGCCAAGTCTAGCGGCTCCATTCATCACGAAGGGCGCGCAGCGCGCCGTCGCTGTTCTGTAAGTCAGACCACCCGATCGTTCCGAGGTAGGGATTGCGTGGCCCTCTTTTTCGCCGCTTTGCGCTTGTGCGGAAGGAGGAGAAATCATGATCGAGATCAGTCGTCGTGTTGCGCTTGCCGTCCTCGTTGTCTGTCTCGCCTCGCCCCTCGCCGCGGATTCCCATCACCCCGACCTGGCGAAATCGCAGGTGGTCACGCTCGACGCGCGGACCATCGAGGCGTACGCGAACAGCTCGAAGCCGTTCGACCTCGGCCTCGGTGAGACGAAGGTGACGGTCGTCCTCGCGCCCGCGCCGGTTTGGCCGGAGGAAGGACTGACCGTCGTCGAGATCGCGAAGGACGGGAGCATGAAGGAGCGCCTCATCACGGGGAACATCACCTATGCCGGCAAGGTCGCCGGCCAGGATCCCGCCACCACCGAGGTGCGCATCACCATCACCCGCGGCGTTCTGGAAGGCTACGTGCTGGCCGGCAGCGACTGGTGGTTCATCGAGCCGCTGGGACGCTTCGATCCGAAGGCTGGGCTCGATCAGTATCTGGTCTACAAGGCGCACGACGTCGAAGCGGCCGCGTACCCCGGGCCCGACGTGAAGACGGATCAGGTGATCGACTACACCCGCATTCCCACTCCGTACATCCCGCTGGCCTGGGTCGCCGACAAGGAGTACGTCGACCAGAGCGGCCCGGGATTCGAATGGATCGATCGTCAGGCGGCTCTCCTGAACGACATCAACGGCATCTTCAAGCTTCAGACCGGCCGGGAATTCAAGTCGCGGAGAGGGGTGGCCGATGCTGGAGGGGTGTTTCTCACGTCGCACAACCACGACCGTCTGATCGTCCAGATGGTGGATCTCGTCAATCAACTCGGCGGCGTGATCGGCTTCTTCCAGAGCGACATCGCCCACCTGACGTCGGGAAAGGTTCTGAACAACGGCGTGCTGAGCGCGTCCTTTCGGCGCCACCGGTTCGCGCTCTCGCAACAGGCGACGATGCTCGCCGTTCGAAACGTGATCGTCGCGGCCCGAGGGATCGGCAGCAACTACAACGCCGGCCCCGAAGAGGCGGTGGAGTTCTGCCTCTCGACACCGAACGGTTGCATTTGGCTTCACACGATCATGTGGCCGGTGATCGACAACCACACGCTCCCCCGCTTCTCCGACGGTACGATCGATCCCGAGCGCAACAACATCGAGCTGATCTGCGCCGAGATGTCCCCTCGCGGCTTCCCCTGCATGCTGCCCTGATCAACGAAAACGCCGCCCGTCTCGGGACGGGCGGCGATCTCGTGCGCGGCGCGCCGGTGGCTACTTCCGGATCGTAAAGGAGTCGATGCAGACGCCGTCGGGGTGATCGCGGTCGAGGACCGTCAGGCAGAAACGCAGCTCGTCCCTGGTGGCCACGCCGATCATCGCCCCCGAGGAGCCGTTGTACTGGATGACGCTCCTTTGATCGGCGTGCAGCCATTGACCACCGTCATGAGGTCGACTCCCTTGACCCCTCCCAGACCATTGATCACGTACGTCAGCCCACTGCGCTCGAGCCGCTCGTAACCGTGCATGTGGCCGGTCAGAACGATGGACGCTCCCATCGCGGCGAACGGCCAGTTCATCGGATTTTTCGTTCCCTCGTCGTTGGTGTGCGTGGCGAACGGGGGCTCGTGGAAGTAGACGATCTTCCATCGCGCGCTCGAATTCGCGAGCTCCTTTTCGAGCCATTTGTACTGAGCGCCGCCGACCGTATTGCCATCCGGCTCGCTGCAACTGGCATTGAGCGAAAAAAGATCGACCAGCCCGCCGGGAATCGAATAGCTGTAATAGCGGGCGTTTTTCGAAGATCCATTGCCGAGATACCGGAAATAGTTCAGGTACGGTCCCCCGCAGGTGCCGTCGTAGAGATCGTGATTGCCGAGGGTGGGGAAGAAATGCGGCGTCTGGGACGGCACCGGCATCGGGTCGATCCAGTCGTACGCCGCCATGTTTTTCGCCAGCGCGTCCGGGCCGCCGTCGGGATAGAAGTTGTCGCCGGTGGTGATGATGAAATCGAGCGGCCACTGCCCGGCCCAGCGCTGGATCATGCCGGCGACGAAACGCGTGCAGCTCGGGAGACAGCAGTTGTCGCCCCAGTCGCCGATCACCGCGAACTGCAGGCTGTCGCCCTTCTCCGCCGGCCCGAGGAGATTGCACGGCGTGGACGTCTGCGGGCAGGCGGGGAAGTACGACGGCAACGCGACCGGCGGCAGGCCGTCCTCGCACCACCGCCCGTAGCCTCCGCCGCACTTCTCGTTGTGGATCGCAGTCGGCGGAGGCGGGATTCCCGTCGGCGGGTTGCAGGGCGGATACGTGCCGCAGGGCGCACCGAGGTTGCTGCACGACGGGTCGAAGCAGGTCGCCCACGACGCTCTGCTGCAGTCGCAGTTTTTCGCCTCCTCGACGAGGTTGGCGACCCCGCCCGGCACAGCATCGGGAGCCGCGGCGCGCTTCGAGGAGGCGCAACCGGCGACGAGAAAGGCGAAGAGCAGAGCGAGAGCGGGACGGAAACGCATCGACGAAGCCTCCTCTTTGGAGGAGAACCGCGAGGAGAGCGATGTCCTACCCTCGGGGGCGAAAAAGGCGTGATCAACGGCCCGCTGGCAACACGGCGCGGACGTTGTCGCCGCGATCGCGGTCGATGAGCTTGTAGTACGGATCGATCGCCACCCTCGCGGGCCGTTGGCCGACGGCGATCTCGAAGGCCACCGGCGAGGCGCGGATCCGTCGTCGCTCGAGGAAGAGGACGGTGCCGCCGTCGCCGAAGACCGCGACGTCGATCCAGTCGTCGATCGGGATCTCCCGTTCGGCGCCCGCGACGTCGGCCCGCCGCTTATGCGCCTCCAGCTCGAGGCGGACGAGAAAGGTGCCGTCCGCGCGCTCGGTGGACGTCGCGGCGGCGACCGCGTTGTCAAATGTCGTGATCCGCTCGAACAGGTCCTCGACCAGTTGCTTCGACTCCTCGGGCACCGCCGGACGGATCTCCTCGAGGAGCTCGGCCGTCGTGGTGTAGAGAGGCTCCCCGAGGGCGCCGCGCGAGAGGAATCGCTTCAGCGCCTGGTTGAGCCGCACCTCACCGACGGCGTCGCGGAGCGCGTACATGGCCAGCGCGCCCTTGTGGTAGTAGACGTAGTCCTGCCGCTCGACGCGCGCGAGCGGCGGCTCCGCTCCGCGCTCGCCGGCGCGGCCGCGGAGGTACCAGTCGTGTTCGTAGGCGAGAACACGTTGCATCGCTGGTCGCCCGAGCTCGTCCTCCATGACCATCAGCGCCGAGTACTGCGCCAGCGTTTCGTGGAGCATGCCCACGCCCTGCACGTCGGCGCCGACCAGCTGCTGGCCCCACCATTGGTGCGCGACCTCGTGCGCCGTGACGTAGAACGGATAGTCGATCGCCTCCGCGCCGTCGAGGCGGGCGTTGAACCCCATCGACTCGGAGAACGCGATCAGGCCGGGAAACGACGTGGCATCGCGGACATAGCGGGGGAACTCGACGATCCGCAGGTGCCGGTGCTGATAGAGGCCGAAGTTCGCCGTGAAATAGGCGAGCGACTTTTTCGACGCGTCGATCATGCGCCCGACGTTGTCGTCGTGTCCGTGGTGATGGTAGACCTCGATCGCAACGCCATTCCATTCGCTTCGCGTCACCGCGTACCTCGCCGATGCGAAGGCGAAGTGGTGCGTGATGGGGATCTCGGCCCGGTAGTGGAAGTAGCGCCGTCCGTTCCCGACCCACTCCCGCTGCAGCTCGCCCGACGTGACCGCGATCTGGTCGATGCTGGTGGATACCGTGCTCTCGAAGTCGACCCGGTCGGCGTCAGGCGCACGCGGCGTGCTCCGCCGGGCGGAGAGATCGTCGATGCCGGCAAAGCGAAGCGCGGGCAATCCGCGCCGCCGCCGCTCGGCGGCATCGGCGAGCTGCCGCTGAGCGTCATAGCCGATGACCGGGAAGAAGTCCCGCTTGGTGAAGAAAGTGCCGTTGTCGATGACCGCGACCGCGGTGCCGTTGTTGACGAAGCCCCGGTTCGCCGCCGTGAGGTCGAAGCCGAATTCGATGGCCTCGCCCGGTTCGAGCGGATCTCGCAGCTGGTAAATGCCGTAGCCGAGATCCTTGTCTTCGAGGACGACGTCGTGGGCGGGAAGGTCGAGGCGGTTCACGCGGACTCGCTCCGGAATGCTCACATGCAGGTCGCGCAGCGGTCGGGCGGAGCGATTGCGGATGCGATAGCTGCCGCGAATCTCGACGCTCCTCCGGTCGGGGAAGATGTCGACGTCGACCCGCACGGCGATGATCCGCGGCAGGTCGAGATCCTGATACCGCCGATACAGTCGCTCGTATCTTGCGCGGCGCGCCGCGGCATCGGTGCTCGGCACGTACGCGTTCAGGACGTTCGTGTTGTAGAAGATCCAGCAGCCCGCGGCGACGAGGCCGATGGCGCTGACGGAAATCAACGCGCGAACAGGGCCGCGAAACCGCATGCGCGCCTCGGCCCATCGCGCTCTCCATGCGTCGTCGGCGCCTCTCCGCCAGAACAGAATCGAAAGCCCCACCAGCACGAGCGCGGCGAACCCCCAGTAGAGGGTGTACCAGCCGAACGGCGCGAGGAATGGTCCGTAGCCGTTGAAGTCGGAGTAAGGCACCGGCGGGAGGCTGGCGAAGCGGTAGAGGTGATGCTCGAACCCGAGCTCCTCGAGCAGATCCCAGCTGATGATGAAGAGGATCACCAGCCCGTACCCCGCCAGCCTGCTGCGCGCCACGACGTGGCAGAAGCAAGCGAGGACCAGCATCAGGACGGGATAGACGGCGGCCAGCGCGACGCCACGCGCGTACAGGCCGAGCTCGAGGTCGTGGTAGCCGTGCGAGAGCTGAAAGCCGACCAGCGCCACGACGCCCGCAAGCAGCACGACGGCAATCATCAGCAGGAGCGCCGTCAGCTTGGCGCCGAAGTAGACGCCGCTCGGCGTCGGCATCGAATCGACGACCTCGTCCAGCTCGAGCGAGCGTTCCTTCCAGATCAGGTCACCGCTGTAGAGGACGACCGCGAGCAACAGGATGATCGAGTAAATGCCCTGGAGCGCCTCGAGCATGAGGTAGGTGCGGGGATGGACAGGCATCCCGAAGAGGTTCCCCGCGGAGCTCGCGGCCTGGATGAGAACGAAGAGTCCCAAAGCGAGGATGCCGAGAAACGGGAGATTGCCCAGGACGGTCATTGCCTCGCGCCGCACTTGGCGGATGAACTGGAGGCGAACCCCTGTCATCCCGAGCGAGAGCGAGGGACCTGGCGGGCGGGCGGCGCGCAGTCTTCGCCCCCCATCCACCAGATCCCTCGCTCTCGCTCGGGATGACACGAATGGATCGAAGGCGACCACCGAGAGGCCGAGCGCGGAGAACCCCAGGCCGAGCCAGAGGATCCGGTTCCAGAGGAGCGTCCCGCCGACCGCCGGAGTGGCCGTGTTCAGCTCCGCGACGGTCCAGTATTTGAGGGTGCCGGCCAGCGCCGTCACACCGAACGGGTCGAGCAGCTGCCCGATCCACTGGGTTTCGAAGCGCGACGCGGCCAGGCCGGCGATGGCGCTGGCCGCGAAGAAGACGATGACGCCGAGGTAGGTGGCGAGCGTGCTGCGGGTCCAGCTGGCCAGGGCGTAGAACGCCGCGCCGAGTGCCACGAGCGTCGGGATGATCAGCATGCCCAGACCGAACGCGTACGGCGTCAGCCGGAACGGCCCCACCCGTGTTGGATCGAGCCCGGGCATGAATGCGCTTGCCGCGAGCGCTCCGGTGCCTACCAGGTAGGGGAGCGTGCAGACCACCATCGTTCCCGCGAACCGTGCGGTCAGGTAATCGAACCGCGAGATCGGCTTCGAGAAGAAGAGCTCGGAGGTCCGCCGGTCGAAGTCGCGCACGGCCGCGCTGGCGACGAACGCGGTCATCAGGAAGAGGACCAGGTAGATCCACTTGAGCAGTTGCTCGAGGATCACCGCCGGCGCGTTGAGGTGCAGCCTTCCGACGCCGCCTCCGGGGCCCTGTCCCGTGCCCGCGATGAACAGCAGCACGCTGAGGACGAACGTGACCAGGTAGAAGAGCGGCTGCCGGAGGTGATATCGGACCTCGAACCAGAAGATGGCCTTCCAGGTTCTAGCGGCCATGGAGCGTGGCGAAGTAGACGTGCTCGAGGTCCGGCGCGGCGGCCGCGAATCCGTCGCCCGGAGACTGATCGCTCAGGACGTCGACGACCGTGCGCCCGGCGGCGAGCCGCGTGGAGAGGACCGTCATCGATTCCTGGTACCCGGCGACCTCACTCCGGTCGACCACCTTGCGCCAGACCTTGCCCTCGAGCCGCGCGACGAGCGCGCCGGGCTCTCCGTGGAGCAGCACACGCCCTTGCGACAGGATGGCCATCCGGCTGCAGAGCTCGCGCACGTCCTCGACGATGTGCGTGGAGAGGATGACCACCGCGGTCTCGCCGATCTCGCAGAGCAGGTTGTGGAAGCGGATCCGCTCCTCGGGATCGAGGCCGGCGGTCGGCTCGTCGACGATGATCAGTTCGGGATCGCCCAGCAGTGCCTGCGCGATTCCGAAGCGCCTGCGCATGCCGCCGGAGAAGGTGCCGAGCTTGCGCCGCCGGACGTCGTAGAGGTTGGTCATCCGCAGCAGCCGTTCGACGATCTCGCGCCGCTTCCCGGCGGAATCCAGTCCCTTCAGCACGGCGAAGTGGTCCAGCAACGCCTCGGCCGAGGTTCCCGGGTAGACGCCCATTTCCTGCGGCAGGTAGCCGAGGATCTTGCGCACCTGGTGTTTTTCGGTGAGCACGTCGAGCTTGTCGAAGAAGAGGCTCCCCGCGTCGACGCTCTGCAGCGTGGCGATGGTCCGCATCAGCGTCGACTTCCCGGCTCCGTTGGGTCCGAGCAGGCCGAACATCCCCCTGGGGATCTCCAGGCTCACGTCCTTCAGCGCGTGAACGCCGTTGCCGTAGGTCTTGGAGACGTTCTCGATTCTCAGCATCCGCTGCGTTTCTCGAACCAGTGATCGGCATAGGGATCGTCGTTGAACGCCGCGACCTCCCGGTACCCGTTTCGGCGATAGAGCGCCTGTGCCTCGTGGAGGCTCCGGTTGGTTTCGAGGCGCAGCAGTCCAATCCCCAGACCGGCGGCCTCTTTCTCGAGAGCGAGGAGCAGGCGCCGGCCGACGCCGGTGCCGCGCATTTCCGGGGAGACCCACATGCGCTTGATGGAGCCGGCACCGGGCTCGGTCACCTTGACCGCGCCGCAGCCCACCGGCCGGCCATCGAGACGGGCCACCAGGAAGACGCCGCGTGGAGGCCTCAGCTCCTCGGCGTCGGCCGGGATCGACCTGCCGGCATCGAAGCCCCCCTCGAAGCGCTCGCCCAGTTCCGCGAAGTACTGCCCGACACACCACTTCGCATCCGGGCTCTCCGGGTCCTCGACGGTAATTCTGGTGAAGGAGAGGTTGAGGAGCCGTTCCACTTCCGACATGGCCGCCACGAGACGCGCGCGTGCCGCCTCGCCGAGGTGCTCGAGGGTCTCCTCGGCGAATCGATCGCCGAGCCGATTGAGCTCCTCGAGCTCCGCGATCCCCGCGGCGGTCAGGCACGCGCGCCGACTGCGCAGATCCGATTCGAGGCTCGCCACCTCGACCAGGCCGTGCCCTTCGAGCGAGCGCAGCAGCCGGCTCATGTACCCCGAGTCGAGATCGAGCCGAGCGCGAAGCTCCCGAACGTCCGCCCCCTCCCTCCCGATCTCGAACAGCAGCCGAGACTGCGCAAGTGGCCGCCCGCGCCCGAGGAAGCTGTCCGTGAAGACACCGACCCGGAGGGTGAGGGTGCGGTAGAAGCTCCGAACCGTGGGGATCATCGGGTCGTTCGGCATATTGCTGACTTTAGTCAGGTAAATGGATGCCGTCAACTTCAACGTTTTGCGGATACCGCTAGCAGGGTAGCCAAAAAGCCACTCGGATCAACGAACCGGAACGGATTGGATAGTGTGCGCGTTGCAGACGCTTACGAGCGTCCATGGACGTCCCGTGACATCCTAGAATGTCCGTAGGGGCGACCACGTGACCACTAGGCGAACACTAATCGTTTTCGGAATCCGTTTTAACGCCGACTGCCGCCGCGAGAACTCTCCTTACGATTCCGCGCGCTGTTTATCCCCCGATCGCCCGGTAAGTTCTTGAAATCACTCGGTTCCGACGATATACTGGGCAGGCGCAGCCATAAACTTGCGTTCGGTAGGGGTGTGTGCAAGTGTCGGACGTTGGGAGAACGATGACGGAAGCCGACGCCCGGAAACCTTCGCCCCAGAGCATCCTCAATGGCGAGGTGCATAACTGGTATCGGATGATTCTCGGGTTCTCCGATCACCTCGTCGCTGACCTCCTCGACGAATTCCAAGTTGAACCTGGCCAGATCGTGCTGGACGCCTTCTGCGGGAGTGGGACCACGCTTGTCGAATGCATGAAGCGCGGCATTGATGCGGTCGGTCTCGACGCGAATCCTCTGAGCTGTTTCACGTCGCGTGTCAAAACGAACTGGCGGCTCACGTCCGCGCGCCTTCGCGAACTGCTGGCTGAAACTCGGACGCTGTACCGACAGCAGCTACGCAGGACCACGCTTCTTTCGACTGACCCGACATACCAGTATCTCTCCGCCTCCGGCATGATCGACCGAGGCTGGATCTCCGACGAGCCCCTCCGAAAAGCAATCGCAACAAAAGCAGCGATCTGGAGACTACCGACGAATGAGGCTTACCGCGCAGCGATGCTCCTTGCACTCATTGCAGAAGTCGTGGGCGTGAGCAGCAACGTCAAATTCGGTCCAGAACTTTATTGCGGCCCCAGGAAAAAAGACTCCGACGTGCTTGAGGGCTTCGCTCGCCGAGTCGAACTGATGGCAAGTGACATTGAGAAGGTACGCGAGCTGCCAGCGTCGTTTGTAAGCGTCATCCAAGGCGATGCCCGTGAGTGCGGGACGATTCTAGCGAAGTCGAAAGGTGCATTCGCAGCAGCCATTTCATCGCCGCCCTACCCAACAGAGCATGACTATACACGCAACACGCGATTGGAGCTCGCATTCTTGGAAGCCGTGTCCGGCCTCGAATCTCTTCGCGCAATTAAGCGAAAGATGATTCGCTCCCACACGAAGAACATCTATCACGACGACAACGACTCACAGCACGTAGCAGACCACGCCCGAATCCAGGCTCTAGCAAGGGAACTGCGCAAGCGCGTTGCAGGTAAGAAGCACGGATTCGCCAGGTACTACCCGAACGTCGTGACGGAATACTTCGGCGGCATGAAACGCCACCTTCAAGGATTACACGAACTGCTCGCGCCCGGCGCACCATGCGCACTTGTGGTTGGCGATCAATCGTCCTATCAGCAAATGCATATTCCAACTGCACGGCTCCTGGCATCCATCGGAAAAGAAATCGGGTTCGAGAGGATCGTAGTGAAGCATTGGCGGAATCGTTGGTCGACTAGGACCGCTTCGAACATTCGCGAGAACATCCTCATTCTCAGAAAGCCCGGGTAACACATGGCTAAGATCAAGGTGCACGAAAAGGCGCTCGCCCATCTCAGCCGAGGCCTATACCGCAGCCCTGCGAGCGCGTTACGCGAATTGGTCAGTAACGCGTGGGATGCGAACGCGCACACTGTACGGATCGACACCAACTACCCACACTTCCTTCAGCTCGCGGTTCGCGATGACGGCGACGGTTTCACGAAAAAAGACTTTCGCGACCTCATGGAGGGCGGTATCGGGTATAGCGAAAAACGGCCGACCCAACTGGCCCTCATCAATGACAGACCAGTGATCGGCCGACTAGGCATCGGAATGCTCGGGATCGCGCAGATCTGCGGTGCATTCACCATTACCTCCACGCCACGCAAGGGAGAACCGTTCACGGCGCGCGTGCGACTCTACGACCTCCTCAAGGAGCGTCTCGATCAGGATGATGCGCAACTTGTCAGTGAGACCGAAGTAGGTCGGGAGGTCGATGTCGGTGAGTATGACTTCGTCGACCACAAGTCGATCGCGCGCCACGGCACCAGCATCATCGCCGATGATGTTCACCCGACATTCGCCCGCTCTTTTCAACAGTCGCTGACGTTCGAGAAATTTAAAGAGCCATCGCTCGATTGGGCGAAGAGTGTCAAGATCACGCAATCCATTCATTCACTGCAAGAACTTGGTGACTACTGGCGTCTTCTTTGGGAACTGGCAGCGTCATGTCCGATACCGTACCTCAGCGATCGCGCACTCCCCGAGCGTGTCATCGCCGAAGACCAGAAGCGGCTACTCTCGCATGACTTCAAGCTCATCGTCGACAACATTGCGCTCGCAAAGCCCATCAACCTGCAGCGAAATCCCGGAGGCTACACCGTCCGCAAGATCGATCCTGAACACCGACTCGTCTACGGAAGGGACCTGCGCTTTCACGGCTATATCGTCGTGCAGGAAGGAGCACAGTTAAAACCTGATGAGCTCCGCGGAGTCCTAATACGCATCAAAAACGTTGCTATCGGTTACTACGATCCGTCGATGCTCGACTATCGCTACAACGAAGGTCCACGCAGCCGGTGGCTTACCGGTGAAATCTTCGTCGACGATGGATTAGAGGACGCACTGAACATCGATCGCGACAGCTTTAATCGCTTCCATCCCCAGTTTCGAGCACTCCAAGAAGCAGTGCACAAGGTTCTGCAAGAAGACGTGTTTCCTGGCGTCTACCGCAACATCAAGGTGCGTTCGACAAAGAAAGAGGAGGAGCGAAAGGAGAAGCGATCGAGCGCGCTGAGCGCCGTCCTGACCGATGCTGTCGGCAAGCAGGTGCGGATACGCGAGGCAGAGGAGGGCGATGAGGTAGGAGTTGACGAGCACGCCCGATCACTCGATGTCACCATTCCTGCCGCAGAGAACATTAAGACACGAAAGACGAATCGCGGCCTTGCGGCGGCGATCATGGCCATTTTTGAAGTTGCACTTCGCGAGCGCGGCAAAGAGGCACAACGCGAACGATTCATGAAACTGCTTCTGGAGTTGCTTGCCGAATGGTGAACGCGCCAGGTGCATTTCAATACGAGACATGTCTCCTCAAGCACCACGTTCGTGCGAATGTCTGGCTGCCGATGGCGAAGGAACAACTCAGGGCGATCCGCGCAGGCGCGAAGAGCGAGAAAGAGAAGCGCCGGTTGCGCTACTTCACGTTTTGCGCCGTCGGTGCAATTGATGTGCTGATGCTCGATCTCGCGAAGGTAGTAAGGACGTCTGAGAATGGCCGCTTCGACACGATCTACTTCTTCGACAAGGATGACGAGCGGGTCGCCGAGACAACACGCCGCATTCCGGGAGCTATCGGTTTTGTGGGCGACTTCGTCGATACCGTCCTGCTCGATGATCCACAGGAGGCAACATTTGTCGATACGCTCGAAGCGCTAGAGCCTTCTCAAACCGAACTCGATGAGCTTGCGACACGTGCAAAGCAGCGACAACTTGCGGTGCGACGGCAGTTCATTCAGTCGTTTCCGTTCGACGTCGTGAATCTGGACCTCGAAGAATTCCTCTTCAAGGATCGGGATGAATATCCGGGCCGACTCATCAACGCACTACGAAAGGTTTTTGCATGGCAATGCCGACCGTTACCGCTGCCAAAGCCTGCACCTCTCGACAGCTTCACTTTGTTCTTCACTACGCAGGTTGGCCCGCCAAATCTAAGTGACGATTACAAGGCACGGCTGGAAGGAAACCTGAACACCAACCTGGCAGCGGACGCCGAGTTGATGGAACTGCTCAAACAGCGCGCCGGTGCGGATGATGTTCCGACCATCCGGGGCAGAGACTTCGACCTTTTCTTCAAGCTCGCGATGCCGAAGATGCTCGCAGCCACCCTCATGGATGCGGACTGGTACATCGATCCGGAGCCCGGCATCGGCATCTATGAGTTCGAGCGGGATTCGATAAGCGGGCCTTACAAAATGTTGCATCTTGCGATGCGTGTTCGGCGACAAGAACCACCGATCGAGCGTCGCGGCCCGCGAGAGGACGCGCCAGCAGCAGCAGACGCTTATCGGACTGTGGTACGGCGTGTCTTTTCGGAGCGAGAAGAGACCGTGACGCTCGATTCGATCGATCAAGATGCCCTGAAGGAAAGCCTTACCTCGGTATTCGCGCGTCGGAAACGTTACTATCCAGAAGACGAGTCGCCAGAAATGTGAACACGGCGGTTGCCTGCACGCAACGTAGTAAAAAGAGCAGAGACCAGGCTGTTGGGTACAAGCCGATCGGTGCGTGGCCGATTGTGCCATCATTAACGCGAGGCTCGTCTTGCCCGCGCCGCTTAGCCCTTCGATCGCGACGATCGGCTCGCGTCAAGTAACGAGTCAAATTCCTCAAGCTCAGCTGAGCGACCGGCAAACTCCCGTACTGCCGGAGGGAGGTCGAGATTGAGAGACACGTGTGGCTGTTCCGTTATCCTTCGCCCTTTGCCGTTCCAGTCAACTTCCCATAGAACGAGACAGTCAAGTCCCTTGAGCAAACCATGCGCGCCGTGATTCGAGAACTCATCGAGCGCGTAGCGACGCCCTCCGACCCAACCCGGACCCGGTGAACACTTGCGTGAACACTTTTCGCCGAGGGAAGACAAAAAAAGAGCCGCCCGGTCTGTGCAACCTGAGCGGCGTGGGTGGTGGCATTTTGGTAGGCGCTAGCGGGCTCGAACCGCTGACCCCCACCGTGTGAAGGTGATGCTCTACCGACTGAGCTAAGCGCCTGGGAACCGTGTCAACGAACCGCCGTCCCGACCTATTTCTCGGGAGGGGGCGGGAGCATAACACGGCGGGAGAGGGTGGGGTAGTCGATCACCACGCCGGCCGGGTCGACGGTCAGGTCGGCGGTGAAGCCGGTGCCCACGCCCTCGTAGCGGTACGCGTTCTCGGCGAGGCGGGTGTAGCGCTGGCGGGCGGGTTGGACTTCGAGCGCGGGGACGACGATGAAGGCGGCGGTGATCTCGTGCGACTGGCCGATGGCGAGCTGGAGTCGGCGGATCGGCAGCGTGTTGGTGAACGTCGCGGCCATCACGTCGACGTCGATGCAGCCGGCGGGGAGCTCGTCGAGCGCGATGGAGCGGCCGCCGCAGCGCACCGCGGCGTGCGTCGTGCGCCAGGCGTCGTCCCAGCGGACCAGGTAGTCGACGCGGATCGGCGCGCCGCGGAAGACGCGGATGAAGGTGCCGTCCGCCTCGGCGGCGCCGACGGCGACGTGCTCCGCGCCGAAGCCTTCCCACGCCTGCCAGAGGATCTCGGTCATGCCGGGGGTCGTTTTCGTGCCGCGGCGAGCTCGCCCATGATCGCCGCCACGTCCGCGCCGAGCACCTCGGTCAGCTCGAGGATCGTGGTCAGGCTCGGGATGTTGCCGCCTTCCTCCACGATGGCCAGGTACTGCGGGGTCAGACCCGCGCGCATCGCCACCTTCTTGCGCGACCAGCCCAGTTGCTTGCGATGGCTCATCACGATGGCGCCGAAACGGGCGGCGTCCGCGGTCGGGCGGCTGGTTCTAGGCACGGCGACATCATAAATGAATCCATGGATGATGTGATCGATATCGATGTTGTCGATCGAGAAACCATGGTTGATTCAAGCGAGCGCCGCGGTCTCGCGGGATGTCATCCGCAGGACGCGTTTGAATCCATGGATGTTCCGCGTGAGCTCCCGGGAGTCGTGCGAGAGTCACCGGTTACATCATTCGCTTCTTCAGGTGACGTTCACGATCGCCGCGGGCTCGATCGTGACGCCAGCGGTGCTAAATCAGTAATCCATGGTTTCTTGCGCGATCACGCCGGGACTTTTCGTAGCAACCATGGATTCAAGAGGAAGCCCAGCAGGCATATGCGGTGTATGAAAGAGACCGTCGACATGCGCAACGCTGTCAAAACCGCTGTCATCAGCGCCGCCGTCGCTGCCGCGGCGGTCGCCATCGAGCGCACGGTTGCCGCGCCGCACTACCGCGGCCACGTCAGCGATCACTTCGACGGCGAACGGTTCCGCAATCGAGAGCGCGCGGTGCGCCAGGGCTCGTTCTGGAAATGGCAGTTCACGCGCGAGCCGGGATTCTGGCCGGCGTGGGTGGACGCGCAGCCCGGGCCGAGACCGCCGGAGCGGGTGGGCGACCAAACGCTGCGCGTCACATTCATCAACCACGCGACGATGCTCATCCAGCTGGACGGCCTCAACGTCCTGACCGATCCGATCTGGTCGGACCGCACCTCGCCCGTCTCGTGGGCCGGACCGAAGCGCCACCGCCCGCCCGGCATCTGTTTCGACGACCTCCCGCCCATCGACGTCGTGGTCGTCAGCCACAACCACTACGACCATCTCGACCTCCCCACGCTGCGGCGCCTCGAGCTGCGCGACCACCCGCGCATCCTCACGCCGCTCGGCAACGGCGCGCTGATGCGGCGGTACGGCATCGAAGGGGCGATCGAGCTCGACTGGTGGCAGCGCAATGATCGAATTACGTTGGTCCCGGCGCGCCACTTCTGCGCGCGCGCCATCTCCGACCGCGACCGCAACCTCTGGGGCGGCTTCGTGATCAGCGGCTCTGCGGGCAACGTCTACTTCGCCGGCGACACCGGCTGGGGCGCGCATTTCGCGGAGATCGGCGAGCGCTTCGCTCCGATCCGCGCCGCGCTGCTGCCGATCGGCGCCTACCTGCCTCGCTGGTTCATGCAGCCGGTGCACATCGATCCCGCGCAGGCGGTCGACGCGCACCTCGCGCTAGGCGCGCGCACCAGCATCCCCATGCACTACGGAACGTTCGCCCTCGGGGACGACGGCATCGACGACCCGCTGCGCGACTTACAATCGGCGCTGGCCGCGAAGGGCCATCCGCATTTCGTGATTCTGGAGAACGGGGAAGGACGGGACCTGCCATGACTCGCTCGATCGGCGCCGTGTCGCACGGCATTCTCGACTACGCCTTCGCCATCATCCTGGCCATCGGTCCCTCGGTGGCCGGCTTCCCCACCGGCCGCGCGGCGCGCTGGTGCTACATCCTGGCCGCGGTGCTCTTCGTGCTGGCCGTGCTGACGCAGGTGAAGTTCATCCGCCTGCACGTGCACGCCGCGCTGGAGCTGATGCTGGCCATCCTGCTGATCGTGATGCCGTGGATCGCGGGCTTCGCGAACGGCACCAACTCGCGCAACTTCTACGTCGCCATCGGCGTGCTGCTGATCGTGCTGTGGGCGCTCACCGATTTTCGGGGACGCCGAGTCGCGCCAGCTGCCGGTCGTGGAGCCGGCCCAGCACCACCGGCGCCGCCAGCGCCCCGATGAGCGCGAGGGCCATGTCCTTCTGCGTGTCCCAGACGTCGCCCTGCGTGCCGAGGAAGGCGTCGCCGTGCGAGCCGGTCGCGGCGGAGACGCCCCACTCCAGGAGCTCGTACGCGGCGCTGATGGCCAGGCAGATCGAGACGATCACGAAATAGAGCCAGCCGCGCTTCACGGCATTGCGGCGGATGAGGATCTCGCGCGCGATCATGGCGGGCACGAATCCCTGCGCGAAGTGGCCGAGCCGGTCGTAGTGATTGCGCGCCAGACCCAGCGCGTCGCGCACCCAGTTCCCGAGCGGCACCTCGGCGTACGTGTAGTGCCCGCCGGCGCAGAGGATGATGGCATGGAGGCACAGCAGGACGTACAGCAGCGGCGTGAGCGGAAAGGCGCGCCGCGTGGTGATGAGGATCGCCACGCCGATCAGCGCGGGGAAGACTTCCAGGATCCAGGTGAAGTAGTCGTGCGGCCGGATGGCGGACCAGAGCAGCACCGCGGCGAAGACCACCAGCAGCGCGCGTCTCACGAGCTCTGTCCGAAGCTCGGCGGCGTGTAGCCGTCGCCCGACGGCAGCGGCACGCTCAGCGGCGCATCGCCGCGCGGCGCGGTCAGGCTGAAGTTGCCGTCGAACGATGCCGCGGCCTGGTCGCGCGCGGAGAGCGAGGTGGTGCCGAACAGCTTCGACATCGTGGCCGGCACCGAGGAGTGCTCGTAGACGGTGTCGTCGACGCGGGCGGGGGTGTAGGCGGAGACGATCACCGCCGGCACGCGCGGCCCGAGCGAGGTGAAGTCGAACTCGGGGGTGGCGTAGTCGAAGAATCCCGCCGCCTCGTTCCAGCCGAAGGAGTCGGGCGCGACGACGGACGCCGGCGGGCCGACGCTCTCCCAGTGTCCGCCGTGCTCGTCGTAGAGGATGACCAGCGCCGTCGACTCCCACAGCGTCGACGCGCGCAGCCAGTTGTAGATGGTGCCGATCAGCGCGTCGCCGTCGCGCACGTCGGCCGAGGCGTGCTGCGAGTGGGGAAAGAGCTGCGGCGTGATGAAGGTGTAGGTCTCGAGCGAGCCGGCGTCGATGTTCTGCTTGAGCGTGACGAACATCGGGTCGTAATAGTTCGTCCCCGCGTTGGCCACCACCGGCAGGATCAGCTCCGGCGCGAAGGTGGTGTCCTCATGGTAGACGGCGAAGGTCAGCTCGACATTGAGCAGCGCCTGGAAGAGATTGGCGTTGCCGATGTTCGTCGCGGCCTGCGCCGGAATGGCGGGATAGCTGGTGCCGCCGTCGATGGCGAGGTAGCCGGGCCCGGCGTAGCCGCCGGAGCTGGCGCAGTTGACGAAGAGGCGATTCGGCCCGGTGGGGCCGGGGACGGAGCAGAACCAGCGCGTGCAGGTGGTGAAGCTGGTGGCCAGCGCGCTGAGCGCGGGGAGCTGGTCGGGCGTGTAGCAGGCCATCAGCGTGGCCTGCGTGCCGGCGTCCTGATCGCCGGGGCCGATGCCGGGGTTGTAGTTGCCGAGGTTCGTGCCGGAGGCGTAGTCGAAGACGAAGCCGTCCATGGTCAGCGGCTGCTGCGCGCCGCGCGGGCCGTACATCTGCCGCAGCACGTTGCCGAGCGCATGCAGCGGGCAGGGGACGGTGGTGAACGACGCGCCCTTCGTCGGTTGCGTGCCGGTGGATGGGGGAAGGTCGCCGACGCCCGGCAGCCAGCCGAGCATGTGATCGAACGAGTGGTTCTCCATCATCAGAACCACGACGTGCTCGATGGGGCTGCTCACCGTCCGGTGAGTTTACTTCTTCTTGGACGACGACTTCTTCGAAGCCGACTTCTTGCGCGGCACCTTGCCGCCTGCCGCGCGCGCCTCGGACAGCCCGATGGCGATGGCCTGCTTGCGGCTGGTCACTTTCTTGCCCGAGCCGCCGCTCTTCAGCGTGCCGCGCTTGCGCTCGTGCAGAGCCTTCTCCACTTTCTCAGACGCTTTGGGGCCGTACTTGGGCATGTGCAACCTCCTGCGCGTTAGCGTGCAAAAAGCGAGCAGGGCGCAGAGTAGCGAGCAGGTTGCAGCGAGCAGCGAGCAGGAAACCCGCGCGCCTTTCCTGCTCGCTGCTCGCAGGAGCCCCGCGTGCTTTTCCTGCTCGCTGCTCGCTGCAACCTACTCGCTGCTGTCGACGTACCCCGTCCGCGCCATCACGTTCGCGCTGCGGCGCTTCGGCACGTCGACCTCGATGGTGTGCGCGCCCTTCACCTTCGTCTCCGGCTTGCGCACCTCGAGCTCGTAGTGTCCGGCCAGGGTGCGCTGCAGCCGCTCGAGCGCGAGGTGCGGGAAGCGGAAGGTCGAGGCGTAGAAGCCGCCGGTGTCTTCCGCCGCCTTGTTCAGGCCCGCGGAGAGGGAGTGCGCGTCGGCGCGGGTGAAGTCGATGGAGAAGACGCTGACGCGGGCGCGCTCGAGGGCGTAGCGCGCGCCGGCGTACTTTGGCTCCATGAAGACGCCGACGCCGTAGACGAAGCGGCCCAGCCCCCAGCCGAAGAGGATCATCGACTTCGGTCCGGGGATCGACCGCAGCGCGTTGGCCACGATGATCAGCGCGGCCTCGGAGCTGCCCGCTTTCTTCATCTCGTCGCGGTCGATGCGCTTGGCCAGCGACGGCATCGGCACGGTGCGCGGCGGCAGCGGCTCGTCGGTGTACAGCGCGCGCTCCATGGCGTCGCGGATGCGCTGCTTGTCGCCGCTGAAGTCGAGGTGGAACTTCAGGTGCGAGTCGAAGGAGAAGACGGCCACGCGGTCGTCCTCCTCGATCCAGTCCAGCCACTGGTCGGCCATCGACAGGATCTGCTGCTGCCCCTGCGCGCGCGACGGCGTGCGGGCGAAGTCGGTCTGGAAGAAGAAGACCAGCAGCCGGCCGCGCGGCGTCGGCTGGTCGAGCGAGGTGTTGATCTCGTCCTTCTTCGGTGCGTCGACGTCGATGCTGGCCAGGTCGCGCGCCAGCGCGCTCTCCGGGATCCACTCCGCCGACTCCACCGCCGCCAGCTTGCCGTCGATCTTGACGCGGAAGTCGTCCCTGGTCAGTCCGAGGACCGGGTCGCCGCTGTCGTTGGTCACGCGGGCGTCGATGAGGATGCGCTCGACGGTGATCTGCTCCTTGACCTGGGCGAGGAGGACGATTGCGAGCAGTGCGATTCTGGGTGTCATCCCGAGCGTAGCGAGGGACCTGTGTGGGCGGGCGGCGCGCCACCAACGCCACCAGGCCCCTCGCTACGCTCGGGGTGACACAAGAGCGTCAAGTCTACAATCCGCCGATGCGCAAGACCCTCTTCGCCCTGCTCTTTGTCACCAATGCGTTCGCGGCGCGCTTCGACGACACCTTCGTCGACAAGACGATGCGCGTGAACTACTTCCACACCGGCAACCACGGCGAGGAGCTCGTCGCGCTCGACAGCGTGGTCTCCGACGGTCCGTGGGCCGGCAGCCGCACGCAGCTCATCGACGGCATGAACCTCGGCAACTACTTCTTCGAGGTCATCGACCGCGAGACCAACCAGCCGGTCTACTCCCGCGGCTTCGCCTCGGTGTTCGGCGAATGGGTGACGACGGACGAGGCGACGCAGCGCGCCGGCACCTTCGCCGAGTCGGTGCGCTTCCCGTGGCCGCGCAAGCCGGTGCAGCTGGTGATCAAGAAGCGCGACAAGGACGGCGCCTTCCAGCAGATCTGGTCGACGCTGATCGATCCGAACTCGCGCTTCGTCAATCCCTCCGATCGCAAGCCAGCGGGCCGCGTCTGGAACCTGGTGGAGAACGGCGCGCCGTCGGAGAAGGTCGACCTGCTGGTGGTCGGCGAGGGGTACACGGAAGCCGAGCTGCCGAAGTTCCACAAGGACGCGCAACGCCTGGTAGCGAAGCTGTTCGCCACGGAGCCGTTCAAGAGCCGCAAGGGCGACTTCAACGTCCGCGCGCTCGATCTGGTCTCGTCGGGCAGCGGCGTGCACCGGCCGCGCACGCACGACGATCGCCGCACCGCCACCGGCGTGCAGTACAACATCTTCGATTCGGAGCGCTACGTGCTGACGCTGGACGATCACCGCATGCGCGACGTGGCCTCGCCCGTGCCCTATGACTTCATCGAGATTCTGGTCAACGAGAAGCAGTACGGCGGCGGCGGGATCTTCAACGACCAGGCGACGACGTGCGTCGACTCGGCCTTCGCCGAGTACATCTTCGTGCACGAGTTCGGGCACCACTTCGCCGCGCTGGCCGACGAGTACTACACCTCGCCGGTGTCGTACGCCACCAGCGGCGCCGCCGAGCATCCCGAGCCGTGGGAGCCGAACGTCACCGCCGACGGCGCGCATCCGAAGTGGGCCACCGACAAGGACGTCCCGCTGCCGACGCCGTGGGACAAGGATGCGTACGAGACGCACAGCCGCGAGGTGCAGAAGGAACGCGCGCGCATCCGCGCGGCGAACGAGCCGGAGTCGGTGATGGACAAGCTCTTCACCGAGCAGCGCGCCTGGGAGACGAAGTTCCTCGGATCGCAGAAATACGCCGGCAAGGTCGGCGCCTTCGAGGGCGCCGCCTACGAGCCGCGCGGCCTCTACCGCCCCGAGGTCGACTGCATCATGTTCACCCGCGACGAGGTGGGGTTCTGCCGGGTGTGCCGGAGGGCGATCGAGAGGATTATTGATGCGTATTCGAGGTAGCGGGGTATCGGGGTATCGGGGTCTCGCGGTGGGCCGCTGCGAGACTTCGAGACCTCGCTACCCCGCTACCGCTTGTCGAGGTATAGTCCCTGTCACTATAGCTACGAAAACCATAGCCGTCGACGAGTACGTGCTCGACACGCTGATGCGCGACCTGCTCGGGCACGACAAGTCGCCGTCCGCTTACGCCGTCTACCTCTTCCTCTGGCGGCGGGCGCGGGTGGCGGGGACGTGGAGCACGCGCGTCAGCCACAAGGGGATCGCCGACGAGACGGGGCTGTCGAAGAGCGCGGTGCAGGCGGCGGTGCGGCATCTCAACGTGCGCCAGCTGATCCGCTCGGTGCACGAGAGCCGGACCGCGACGCCGGAGCATCATCTGCTCCGCCCGTGGGCATCACGCCCACGTACAAATACGCCGCGCCGAGGGTGAGCGGGCGGACGTCGATGGCGGCGAACGGCGCGGCCTGACGCATCAGCGCCACGAAGTCGTCGCCGCTGGGAAACTTTCCCGACGACATCTCCAGGTACTCGTACGCGCCGCGCTGGCCGGTGATGGCGCCGCCGAGGCGGGGGAGGAGGATGCGGCAGAAGCGGTCGTAGAGCGCGTGGATGACGCGGTTCTTGGGACGGCCGAGCTCGAGCACCACCACCCGCCCGCCCGGCTTGACCACGCGCGCCATCTCGGCGATTCCCTTCACCGGATCGGCCACGTTGCGGATGCCGAAGGCGATGGAGGCGACGTCGAACGAGGCGTCGTCGTACGGCAGCGCGGTGACGTCGGCCACCTCGAACTCGATGTCCGCCGCCTTGGCGCGGGCCAGCGCGATCATCTCCGGTGTGAAGTCGGTCCCCACCACGCGTCCCGCCATCCCCACCGCGCGCTTGAAGGCGATGGCCAGGTCGCCGGTGCCGGTGGCGCAGTCGAGCACCGCGTCGCCCGCATGCACCGCCGCACGCCGCACCGCACGCCGCCGCCAGAGATGATGGATGCCGCCGGACATCAGGGTGTTGGCGCGGTCGTAGTTGCTCGCGATGGAGGCGAACATGGCTTGAATGGTTGCGGGGTTGCGAGGTTGCGGGGTTGCGGGGTCTGGCATCGTCTCGTATCGTACAACTCCGAAACCTCGCAACTTCGCAACCGCGCAACCACATGCACCGCGACTTCGCCTTCATCCAGACCGCGCCCGGCCGTGTCTTCGTCGGCTGGGGGCCGTTCGAGCAGTCGCCGATGCGGCATCGGTCGCGGCCGGCCTTCTTCATCGCCGACTTTTTTCTCGACGATCCGCATCCGTGGCGGCATCCGTCGTCGTGGGAGGAGCTGAGCGTGGAGGAGCTGGCGGCGCGCTTCGCCGGCGACGCGGCGCCGCGCGTGGAGTGGCAGCCGCTGTCGATCGACGACTTCATCCCCTTCTTCAACGCCGCGCAGGACGACATGCGCCGCGGCGACTTCAAAAAGATCGTCCCCGTCCTCTTCGAGAACGGCCGCGTGGCGCGTGGCGACTACTGGCACTTCTTCCTCTCGCGCCTGGCCGCGCTGCCGCCGCAGCTCTGGGCGTACGGCTACTCGTACCAGAACCACGGGCTGATCGGCGCCACGCCGGAGCTGCTCTTCCGCAGCGCGGGCAGGGGCTACGCGACGATGGCGTTGGCGGGGACGAGGCCGATCGCGCGCGCCGATGAACTGCTGCGCGACGCGAAGGAGTTGCGCGAGCACCGCTTCGTCGTCGACGACATCGTCCGCCGCCTGGCGCCGTTCGGGAACGTCGACATCGGCGCGCTCGGCGTGCTGCGGCTGCCGTCCATCGCGCATCTCGCCACGCAGATCCGCTTCGAGGAGTACGGCGTCGCCGACCGGATGCCGTTCGTCGACATGATCCGCCGCCTTCATCCCACCGCGGCACTCGGCGTCTGGCCGCGCACCGAAGCGGGCGAGCGCTGGTTGCGCGAAGCCGATCGCGGCGTGAAGCGACGCACCTTCGGCGCGCCGTTCGGCCTGGAGCGCGAGGACCACAGCGCGCTCGCCGTGGTGGCCATCCGCAACCTGCAGTTGGGCGGCGACCGCATCCGCGTCGGCTCCGGCGCGGGGCTGCTGCCGGAGAGCCGCCTGGAGCGCGAGTTCGACGAGCTGCGCGAGAAGCGCGAGCAGGTCAAGGCGCTCTTCGGCGTGAGCGCGCCGGTCGAAACCTACGCATGACGAACCTGGCCGACGCGCGCCGGGTGATCGGATCGGCGCAGGAGCTGGGCGTTCGCGACTTCTGTGTATGCGGTGGCTCGCGGAACGCGCCGTTGCTCGCGGTGGTCGGCGCCGCCTACTCCTTCCTCGATGAACGCTCCGCCGCCTTCTTCGCCCTCGGACGCATCAAGCTCACCGGCCGTCCCGTCGCCGTCATCACCACCTCGGGGACCGCGGCCGCGGAGCTGCTGCCCGCGGCGATCGAGGCGCACTACTCCGGCCTGCCGCTGATCCTCATCACCGCCGACCGCCCGGCCCGCTACCACGGCACCGGCGCACCACAGGCCATCGAGCAGGAGGGGATCTTCGGCGTCTACGCGTCGCGCGACGCCGCATCGTGGACGCGGCGCGGGCCGCTGCATATCAATGTGGAGTTTGATGAGCCGCTCATTGACGACGAGGTTGCGGGGTTGCGAGGTTGCGAGGTTGCGCAGCGGGTGCATTCGGAGACCGCGCAACCCCGCAACCTCGCAACTTCGCAACCTTTCACGCAACGCCCCCTCCTCCTCCTGGGCGGCCTCGACGCACGCGACCGCGAGCGGGTCAAAGAGTTCGTGCTGAAACTCGGCGCGCCGGTTTACGCCGAGCCGCTTTCCGGGCTGCGCGAGGATCCGGATATTGCGCATCTGGTGATCACCGCAGGCGAGCGGATGATCGCGCGCGGCAGGCCGGACGGCGTCATCCGCGTCGGCAACGTGCCGGCGCTGCGCTTCTGGCGCGATCTCGACGAGTCGCGGCGCGAGCTGCCGGTGATCAGCTACAGCCGGCTGCCGTTCGCGGGGTTGTCGCGCGGCGAGGTTCGTTCGCTGGATGAGCTGCCGGAGATCAGCGCGCCGTGGACGCTGCCCGACGACAAGACGGCTGACATCCAGCGCATCCTCGACGACGAGCCGCAATCCGAGCTGGCTATGGTGCGCGAGCTGTCACGCACCATCCCCGGCCACTCTCGCGTCTACCTCGGCAACTCGCTGCCGATTCGCGAGTGGGACCTCGCCGCCACACGCGAGCCGCGCGGCTTCAGCTACGAGGCCAACCGCGGCGCGAACGGCATCGACGGCCAGCTGTCGACCTTCTTCGGGCAGTGCGAGCGCGGGCGCGCGAACGTCTGCGTGGTCGGCGACCTCACCGCCATCTACGACGCCAACGCGCCGTGGATCGTGCCGCAGCTCGAGGCCGACTTTCGCATCGTCATCATCAACAACTCCGGCGGCCGGATCTTCGAGCGCGTCGCCTCGCTGGCGCGCATCGACAAGTCGTTGATCGTCAATGCGCACGATTTCCGTTTCGATCACTGGGCGGCGATGTGGCGCATCGAGGACCGCGTCACCGAGCTGCGCCCCGACGCCGAGGCCAGCCGCCGCGCCTGGGCGAGGTACGACGCGCTGTGGTCATAACGTGCCTGCACGGCTTCCTGGGGCTGCCGCGCGACTGGGACTTTCTGCGCGACGCCGGCTTCGAGATCGAGACGCCGCCGCTCGATCGCATCCCGCCCAGCGGCGACGTCCTCCTCGGCTACTCGATGGGCGGACGTCTGGCGCTGCGCGCGCTCGCCGGCTACAAACGCGCGGTGATCGTCTCCGCGCGCGTCAGCGCGCCGGAGCCGGGACGCGTCGACTGGTCGCCGCGCTTCGAATCGGAAGAGTGGACCACGCTGATGCGCGACTGGAACGCGCAGCCGATCTTCGGCGGCCATGCGATGCCGCGCGACGAGCGCGACTTCGATCGTCATGAGCTGGTGCGCCAGCTGCGCGAGTGGGCACCGACCCCGTTCGAGGGGCCGGTGCCGATCCCGACGCTGTTCATCGCCGGCGAACGCGACCCCAAATACGTCGCCGAGGCCCTGCTCGCCGCCCGCCGCTCATCGCTCGCCGAATCATGGATCTGCCCCAATGCCGCGCATCGCGTGCCGTGGGAGCAGCCCACCTTGTTCATCGAGCGTCTGCGGTCGTTTCTCTAGCGGCACTCCCTCAGATCGAGGCTCGCGAGGCCCTGCTCGCTGCCCGCTGCTCGCCGCTCGCTAAGTCTGACGGACGCGGCCATTGCGGATTTGTAACCGAGTCGTTACACTCGCCCCTTCCCAGCCCGGAAGACCCCCCGAAAACAGGAGGCGAGATATGCGTCGTATCCATTGTCTATTCGCACTGATGCTTCTCATCGTTGCAGCGGTGCCGCTGTTCGCGCAGGAGCAAACCGCCACCGTGGAAGGTACGGTGACCGATGCACAGGGAGCTGCGCTGCCCGGTGCGACGGTGGAAGCCGTCGGCGCCAGCGGCCAGCGTTTTTCAGCCATCAGCGACAGCAGCGGTCATTACCGCTTCCCGGCCGTGCCGCCGGGGACGTACACCTTCAGCGCGGCGCTCTCGGGGATGCAGACCGCGACGACGAAGAACGTGCAGGTGGCGCTCGGCTCGTCGAAGAAAGTCGACCTGACGATGCAGGTGGCGACGGTGTCGGAGTCGCTGACGGTCAGCGCGTCGGGACCGATCGTCGACGTGACCTCCAGCGCCGCGGCGACCAACATCAGCTCGGAGACGTTCGACAAGCTCCCCCGCGGCCGCGACTTCAGCTCGGTCGTGGTGCAAGCCCCCTCGGCCAACCAGAACGACAAGACCGGCGGCATCTCGATCGACGGTGCGTCGGGCGCTGAAAACCGCTTCATCATGGACGGCGTCGACACCACCAATCCGCAGACGGGCGTGCAGGGCAAAACGCTGGTCACCGATTTCGTGGACCAGATCCAGGTCAAGTCGGCGGGTTACGCGGCGGAGTTCGGCGGCTCGACCGGCGGCGTGATCAACGTCATCACCAAGGCCGGCACCAACGAGTTCAAAGGCAGCGTCTACAGCTATTACAACGACCGCTCGTGGGGCGGCTCGCCGCGCCCGACGCTGCAGCTGAACCTCACCAATACCGGCTTCGAACAGTTCATGCCTCCCAAGGACGACGAGACGAACTGGGAGCCGGGCATCACTCTCGGCGGACCGCTCCTGAGGGATCGGCTGTGGTTCTACGGCGGTTATCAGCCGCAGGATCAGGATCGCACCCGCACCATCACCTTCGTCCCCGCGCAGGGCGGGCAGACCGTGTCGTTCGATCAGACCTTCAAGCGGAACAACTGGGTCGGCACGCTCTCCGGCAGCGCCGGCGCCAAGCTGATCTACAAAGCCTCGTACAACAACAGCGGCTACGACCAGACCCACCTCCTTCCCGCGGTGACGGGACGGGGCAGCTCCAACCCGGCCCTCTACACGCCGGGTGAAGAGTTCGAGAACTGGACCGGCTCCGGCTACGCCGATTTCGTGGCCAGCCCGCAGTGGTTCTTCTCCGGGAAAGGTGGGCGCTTCTATCGCAACTTCAAGGAAAGCGGCATCTCCACCGAGCCTCGATTCACCTTCACCTCGGGCATCTCGTCGGCGGTCTTCCCGGAGATCCCCACCAACCTGGTGAAGCCCTCGGGCTTCTCGAACATCCCGACCAACACCGCGTCGCAGAAGGATGCCTACACGCGCGACAACCTGAATTTCGACGCGTCGTGGTTCCCGAATCTCGCCGGCACGCACCGTCTGAAAGCCGGCGTGCAGTTCGACAACATCAGCAACGACGTGTTGCGCGGCCAGCAGAACTTCCTGGTGGACGCCAACTGGAATGCGGTCTGCGCGCAGTGCACCGGCCGGGGCAAGTACGGCTCCGCGGCGGTCTACACCCGCCAGACCACCGGCAACGTGGAGAGCAAGAACACCGGCTTCTTCGTTCAGGACAGCTGGACGACGATGAGCGACCGGCTCACGCTGAACCTCGGGGTCCGCACCGAGCAGGAGCGCGTCCCGTCCTATTCCTCGACGGGGACCACCGGCACGTACGCCATCAAGTTCGACTACAAGGACAAGATGGCGCCGCGCCTCGGCTTCTCCTACGACGTCTTCAACAACGGCCGCACCAAGGCCTTCGGCAGCTACGGCGTCTTCTACGACATCATGAAGATGGAGCTGCCGCGCGGCTCGTTCGGCGGCGACAAGTGGATCTCCTGGGGCTTCGACATCGACGACTTCGACTGGTCGAAGTGGAGCGGCTGCCAGAACGTCACCAACGACCAGACGGTCAAGCCGACCTGCCCGGGCATGACCCTGCGCAGCAGCGTCGACCTGCGGCACCCCTCCAACAGCGCCGACAAGCCGCTGATCGATCCCAATCTCAAGCCGATGAAGTCGCGTGAGTTCAGCCTCGGCCTGCAGCACGAGCTGGCCCACAACATGGCTCTCGGCTTCCGCGTGGTGAACAAGAAGCTGATCCGGGCCATCGAGGACGTCGGCGTCCACGTCGTGCACGCCGACGGCAGCGAGTCCGAGGATTTCTTCATCGCCAACCCCGGCTTCGGCGTGGCGCAGAAGATCCTCGCGGCGTTCGGTTGCGCCAACTGCCCGGCGATGCCGAAGGCGACGCGCGACTACCAGGGCTACGAGGTCGAGTTCACCCGGCGCTTCTCGCAGAACCTGGAGATCCACGCCAGCTATCTCTACAGCAAGCTGGAAGGCAACTACTCCGGCCTGGCCAACTCCGACGAAGTCACCGCCACGCCCGGCGTGGCCCGTACCTCGCCCAACGTCAACCGCATCTTCGACAGCCTCTTCATGCTGTTCGATGCGAACGGCAACGAAGTCAGCGGCCCGCTCGGCGGCGACCGCCCGCACCAGGCGAAGGCGCAGGTGTTCTACAGCTTCCCGTTCGGCACCACCATCGGCGTGAACGAATACTTCTACAGCGGTACGCCGACCACCACCGAGATGCGCTTCCAGGGCGCGCCGATCTTCCCGTTCGGCCGCAACGACCTCGGGCGCACGCCGAACATCACGCAGACCGACCTGAGCATCACCCACAACCTCCACGTGATGAGCCGCTTCAACGTGCAGGTCGGCGCGCTGATCTCGAACCTGTTCGACTCCAAGAAGGTGACGAACATCTATCCGATCGCCAGCACCACCAGCATCGTCATCCGCGATCTCTCCGCGTGCGGCAGCGGTGCGGTGACGGTGGCGGCGTGCGGCGACGCGTCGAAGACGCCGCGCATCGGCCCGCAGACCGGCTCCGCCAACAATCCGACGCAGGCATCGGCATTCTTCAGCGGCGGCATCGACTGGCAGCGGCAGTTCGACCGCCAGGTGGCCCTCGGTCTCGTTCCCGATTTTCGCTACAACCAGGCGAACACCTACCAGGATCCCCGCGAAGTTCGCCTCTACGTGAAGCTGCAGTTCTAAATGGCTCACCGGAAAGGGCGGGACTTCGGTCCCGCCCTTCTTTTCCTCGTTCTCTCGGCCGCCTGCGCATCGAGCTCCGGCGGGCCGGCGGTGACCATCAAGCAGATCTCGAAGGTGGCGCAGGCGACCGTCCGCCCGGAGAGCGGTCTGCCGGTGATCTACGAGGTCGCGATCACCAATCCGTTCGATCATCCGGTGACGCTCACCTCGGTCGAACTGGAGACCGTCGGTGTGTCCGGCGCGTACGCCTTGAACCGCGTCAAGCATGCCTTCGACCGCGAAATCGCGCCGCACGGCAGCGACGTGGTCCAGGTCCGCGCCTGGGTCCAGCCGCTGCACCTGACGGAAACGGATCAGGCCAGCACGCCGGTGAACGTGCGCGGCACCGCGCGCTTCAAGTCACCGGCGGGCGTGACGCAGACCGCCTTCACGGGCCGGGTGCAATAACGGCGCGCTCGACGGCGTCGAGGTCGGCATCGATCTCGATGAAGTCGCCGCGCGCGGCGTCCGGGTCCTTCATCAGATTGCCGGTCAGGACGCAGACCACGCGCTCGCGCGCGCCGATGGTGCCGTCCGCGCGGAGCTTGCGCAGGCCGGCCAGGGTGGCGGCGGAGGCGGGCTCGCAGCCGATGCCCATGCGGTCGATGGCGCGCTTGGCGTCCATGATCTCGTCGTCGGAGACGTCCTCCACCACGCCGTTGGTGGCGCGGATGGCGGCGACGGCGCGATCGAAGCTGACCGGGTCGCCGATGCGGATGGCGCTGGCCACGGTCTCGGCGTCGACGCGGTGGCGCTTGACGAACGCTTCGCGGAAGCTGCGCGCGAACGGATTGGCGCCGCGGGCCTGAATGGCGGCGAGGCGCGGCATGCGGTCGATCCAGCCGGCGTCGCGCGCCTCCTGCAGCGCCTTGCCGAAGGCGCTGGTGTTGCCGAGGTTGCCGGCGGGGACGACGATCCAGTCGGGCGCGCGCCACTCGAGGTCCTGCAGCAGCTCCCAGACGATGGTCTTCTGTCCCTCGATGCGGAAGGGATTGATGGAGTTGACCAGGTAGATGCCGAAGCGCTTCGAGGCCTCGAGCACCAGGCGCATCGCCGCGTCGAAGTCGCCGCGCACGGCGACACAGAGCGCGCCGTAGGCGAGGGTCTGCGCCAGCTTGCCGGTGGAGACTTTCCCCGCCGGGAGAAAGACGATGGCGCGCAGCCCGGCCTGCGCGGCGTACGCGGCGAGCGACGCGCTGGTGTTGCCGGTGGAGGCGCAGGCCACCGCGCGCGCGCCGACGCGCACCGCCTGCGTCATGGCCACGGTCATGCCGCGATCCTTGAACGAGCCGGTCGGATTCTCCCCTTCGTGCTTGAAGAAGACGCCGTCGCGCTCGTACAGCCTCGTGGCTCCCTCGGGATGGGTGACGACGGTCGCTTCGTCGACGGTCATCACCCCCTCGCGAAACCGCCAGACGCCGCTCTGGTCGATGGGCAGCCGGCTGTTGCGTCGCCGCGCATCGAAGACGTCCCGGCCGACGAGCAAGGCCGAACGGACGACGAACAACAGGCCGCCGCAATCGCACGACACGCGGTTCTCCGCGATGCCGTAGTCGCGCGCGCAGGCCATGCAGCGGAGCCACTCGCTCATACCGGCCGCGCTCCCTGGTGATCGATCTCCGCGATGCGGACCTCGCAGTCGCCGATGTTCATCGCCGCCGCGCATTTCTCGGGATCATCCGTAAGTGCGAAGATAGTCGGTCCCGAGCCGCTGATGGAGCAGCCGAAGGCGCCGGCGTCGAGCGCGGCGCGCTTGATGTCGTCGAAGCGCGGGATGAGCGCGGCGCGGCGCGGTTCGGCGTAGAGGTCTTCGAGCGCGCGGCGGGCCAGCGCGCCGTCGGCGGTGGCGAAGGCGTGGATGAGCGCCGCGGTGTTGGCCATCTGTTGCGGCCACAGATCCCATTGTTTCGGCAGAATGGCGCGCGCCTTCTTCGTCTCCACGCGCGCGTTGGGGCGCGCGAGCACGACCGACCATGGTGGCGTCGGCAGCTTGATCACGTCCAGCGGCTCGATGGAGCGCGAGAGCACGAGCCCGCCGAGGGTGATGGGGGCGATGTTGTCGAGGTGGCGGCCGGAGACGAATTCTTCGCCTTCCAGCGCGGCGAGGATGACGTCGTCGTGCGACGGCGTGACGCCGCAGGCCAGCGCCGCCGCGTACGCGCCGGCTACGCTCGAAGCCGCGCTGCCGCCGATGCCGCCGGACATGGGAAGGCCTTTGTCGAGGGTGACGATGCAATGTAGGACGGGCTTCAGCCCGTCTCGCGGTCCTCGCGGTCGCGACGGGCTGAAGCCCGTCCTACATTTGCGCAGCATTGCGTTGGCGGCGATCGACGCGGCGTTCTTCGCCGGATCGGTGGGGATGAGCTCCGCGTCGCGGCCGCGGACGATGACGCGCGACTCGTCCGACAGCTCCACCGTGACGGTGTCGCCGAGGCCGCCGACGGCGAGGCCGAGGACGTCGAAGCCGGGGCCGACGTTGCCGACGGAGCCGGGGGCGAAGACCGTCGCCTTCATCGACGCCGCTCCTGCAGCGTGATGGCCACGATGTCGTTGAGCACGCCCGCGGCGGTGACGTCGGCGCCGGCGCCGGGGCCGGTGACCACCAGCGGATTGGTCTTGTAGCGCTTCGAGTAGATGACGACCTGGTTGTCGGTGCCGCGCAGCCGCGCCATCGGCGACGAGGACGGCACCGCCTCCAGGCCGACGCGGATGCCGGCGCGGTCGATGCGCGCGGTGTAACGGAGGATCTCGCCGGCGGCGACGCGGCGCGCGAGCACGTCGTCGGCGTCCGGCGCGAGGAGCGCGTCGTCGAGCGCGATGTCGTCGAACTCCACGCTGCGCCCGAGCGCGCGCGCCAGGATCAGCGCCTTGCGCGCCACGTCGCGTCCGGAGAGGTCGTCGCGCGGGTCGGGCTCGGTGTAACCGAGGCGCTGCGCCTCCGCTACCGCGTCGGAGAAGCGCCGCCCGTCTTCGAGCGCCGTCATCAGATAGCCGAGCGTGCCGGAGAAGCAGCCGACGATCGTCTCCACGCGGTCGCCGGCGTCGCGCAGCTTGGCCAGCGTGTCGAGCACCGGCAGCCCGGCGCCGGCCGTCGCCTCGTAGCGGATCTCCAGCCCGCGCTCGCGCGCGGTGGCGAAGAGGCGGTCGTATTCGATCTGCGGGACCGCGAGCGGCTTCTTGTTCGCCAGCACGATGTGAAACCCGCGCTCCAGCGCTTCCTGCAGCAGCGACGCGGTCTCCTCGGACGTGAGATCGACGAGGATCGGCCGGTGCGATGGCAGCAGCCAGAGCTCGTCGCGCATCGTCTTCTGCAACTCGGCCAGCGTCAGCGCGTGGCGGTCGAACAGTTTTCCGCCCGACGCTTTCTGCTTGGCCAGCCGCTGCAGCGCGGCGGCGCTGAATCCCTTCTCCTGGATCTTGATGCCGCTGCGGTCGGCGACGGCGATGACCTTGATGCCGGCGCCGAGCTCGTCGCGCAGGTGCTCACTTTGCGTGATGAGCTGGCGCGACAGCGCGCGGCCGATCTGCCCGAATCCGAGGAGCGTCAGCTTCGACTCGCGGCCGGAGGTGTCGGCCAGCGCGCGCACCTTGTCGAGCTGAAACTCGTTGTGCAGCGCGACCAGCGCCTCCTTCGCCTGCGACTCCGCGACGGCGACGGTGATGTTCAGCTCCGACGATCCCTGGGCGATGGCGATGACGTTGACGCGATGCCCGCTCAGCGCGGAGAAGGTGCGCGCGGCGATGCCCGGCTTGCCGCGCATGCCGAGGCCGACCACCGCGATGAGTGCGATCTTCCGTTCCGCGCCGACGCGATCGATCAGCTTCAGGCGGCGCTCGGCCTTGAACTCCTCGCCGAGCGCGCGCACGGCGTGGTCCGCCTCATCCTCGGGGACGACGAAGCAGATGCTCGACTCGCTCGAGGCCTGGCTGATCATCGACACCGAGTGCCCCGCCGCGGCGAGCGCGCTGAAGGCGCGGCCCGCCACGCCCGGCACGCCGATCATCCCGTTGCCTTCGACCGACAGCAGCGCCTGGCGATGGATGACGGTGAGCGCGCGCACCGGGTACTGGCCCGGTTTGACGTCGCCGGCGATGCGCGTGCCGCGCGATTCTTCTCGAAAGGTGTTGCGGACGATGAGCGGGATGTCGCGCTCGACCAGCGGGATCATGGTGCGCGGGTGCAGCACCTTCGCGCCGAAGAAGGCCAGCTCGGCCGCCTCGCGGTAGTGCAGCTCGTCGATGAGCCGCGCGTTCGGGACCGACTTCGGATCGGCGGTCATCAGGCCGTCGACTTCCTTGAAGAGCATCACCTGACGCGCGCCGGTGGCACGGGCGAGGATGGCGGCGGAGAAGTCGGAGCCGCCGCGGCCGAGGGTGACCACCTCGCCGTCGGGGCCGAGGCCGATGTAGCCGGGGACGATGGTGACGGGCGCGGTGAGCTTCTTCGCCGCGCGCTCGCATTTGTCGAAGTCGGGCCAGAGGCTGCCGAGGCGTTTCGACAGGATGACGAGCTCGGTGGCGTCGACGTACTCGGCGCCGATCATCTCGGCGAAGATGCGCGCCAGGATTCGCTCGCCGCGCGCCACCACGGCGTCTTCCGCGCGGCGCGTCAGCTCGTGCAGGGTGGCGATGGAGTCGCACATGGCGCGGAGGTCGGCGGCGGAGGCGTGCACCTCGTCCAGCATCCGCTGCGGCTTCTTCAGCACCTCCTTGACCAGCGCGACGTGGCGCGACTCGAACTCGGCGGCGGCGCGCTCGTAGGCGTCGCGGTCGCGCTGCAGCGCGGCGCGCGCGGCGCCGAGGAGGAGGTCGGTGACGCCGGTCATGGCGGAGACGACGACCACCAGCTTTCCCTTGCTGTTGCGCACGTGCTCCGCGGCGCGGCGCAACGCATCCGCGCTCCCCACGGCTACGCCGCCGAACTTGTAAACGTCGACCGATTTCATAAGAGGTTGCGGGGTTGCGCGGTTGCGAGGTTTCGCAGCGCTCGCGCCTGTGGCCTTTGGCGCCGCGAGACCCCGAGACCTCGCAACCCCGCAACCCCGTTTCCACCGAGCATACAATCTCGCCGATGTGGACGACCATCCAGCAATTCACAGACATCAAGTACGAGCGCACTGAAGACGGCATCGCCAAGATCACCATCAACCGCCCCGAGGTGCGCAACGCCTTCCGTCCGCTCACGGTGAGCGAGATGAAGCAGGCCCTCGACCTGGCGCGCGACGACGGCGACATCGGCGTCGTCGTCCTGACCGGGGAAGGCACCGAGGCGTTCTGCTCCGGCGGCGACCAACGAGTTCGGGGAAAAGGCGGCTACGTCGATCCGAAGGAGAAGATCCCGCGCCTCAACATCCTCGACGTGCAGAAGCAGATCCGCAGTATGCCGAAGCCGGTGGTGGCGATGGTGGCCGGCTACGCCATCGGCGGCGGGCACGTGCTGCACGTGGTCTGCGACCTGACCATCGCCGCCGACAACGCGCGCTTCGGCCAGACCGGCCCGCGCGTCGGCTCGTTCGACGCCGGGCTCGGCTCGTCGTACCTGGCGCGCATCGTCGGACAGAAGAAGGCGCGCGAGATCTGGTTCCTCTGCCGCCAGTACGACGCGCAGCAGGCGCTCGACATGGGGTTGGTCAACACGGTCGTGCCGCTGGCGCAGCTGGAGGAGGAGACGCTGAAGTGGTGCCGCGAAATGCTGGCGCTCGCGCCGACGGCGCTGCGCTTCCTGAAGGCGGCGATGAACGCCGACTGCGACGGCCAGATCGGCCTGCTCGACTTCGGCGGCGACGCGACGCTCCTCTACTACCTCTCCGAGGAAGCACAGGAGGGAAGGAACGCGTACGTGGAGAAGAGAAAGCCGGATTTCAAGAAGTTCCCGCGGTTTCCATGAGGGACAGGGTTGCGAGGTTGCGGGGTTTCGCGGTCTCGTGGTCCCGCCCACCCCGCAACCTCGCAACCTCGCAACTGCGCAACCACGTAGCCTCATGAACGCCTGGCTACTCGCGGTGCGGCCCAAAACATTGGCGGCCGCCATCGTTCCCGTGCTCGTCGGTACCGCGCTCGCGTACAATGCGCACGCGGGGCTGCAGCTCGCCTCGTTTCTCTTCGCCCTCGGCGGCGCGCTGTTCATCCAGATCGGGACGAACCTGGTCAACGATGCGCTCGACTTCAAGCGCGGCGCCGACACCGCGGAGAGGCTCGGACCGGTGCGCGTGACGCAGGCGGGGCTGCTCAGCGCGAACGCCGTGCTGGTCGGCGCGTACGTCTGCTTCGGACTGGCGGCGGTTTGCGGCATCCCGCTGGTCATGCGCGGCGGGTGGCCGATCGTGGTCATCGGCGTCATCTCCATTCTCGCCGCGTACGCGTACACCGGCGGGCCGTTTCCGCTCGCGTATCACGGGCTGGGCGAAGTGTTCGTCATGGTCTTCTTCGGGATCGTCGCCGTCGGCGGCTCGTTCTACCTGCAGCGGCTGGCCATCGATCTCGGCGCGATCGTGGCGGGGATCGCGGTCGGCGCGCTCGCGGTGATCCTGATCGCCATCAACAACCTGCGCGACCTCGAGAACGACCGCAAGAGCAACAAGCGGACGCTCGAGGCGCGCTTCGGCGAGCGCTTCGCGCGCGGCGAGATCGAGTGGATGGCGCTGACGGTCTACATCGCCACCGGCATCGTCGCGTACCTGCGCGACTGGCACCTCCTCGTCCCGATCGCGACGCTCCCTCTGGCGGTCATCGTGGTTCAGCGCGTGAAGCACAGCGAAGGCGCGGAGCTCAATCGCTGCCTGGCCATGGCCGGCGCGCTGGAGTGGCTGTACGGGATCACGTTCGTCATTGGTGCGGTCATCTAATGTTCGTCCATCGATACACGCTCGTCCCGCGGCGGGCGCTCAGCGCGCTGGCGGGTGCGCGTCCGCGTCACGGCGCGCTGGTGCGCGTCGGCGACGGATTCGGCGACATTCATCCCTGGCCCGAGCTCGGCGACGCGCCGCTCGACGAGCAGCTGGCGCGTCTCGCGCGCGGCGAGGTAACGGGACTGACCGCGCGCACGCTGGCCTGCACCGTGGTCGACGGCGACGCCCGCCGCGAAGGTCGCTCGCTGTTCGACGGGTTGACCATTCCGCGCAGCCACTGGCCGGGCGACGATCCCCCGCCGGACTTCGACACCGTCAAGCTGAAGTCGATCGACCGCATCCCGCCGGACGTGCGATTGCGCCTCGACTTCAACGGGCAACTGACGCCGGAGGCGTTTCTCTACATGGCCGAGGCGCTGCCGCGCGAGCGCGTCGACTTCGTGGAGGATCCGTGTCCGTACGACGCGGCGACGTGGAGCGCGCTGCGCGAGGCGACCGGGCTGCGGCTGGCGCTCGACCGCGGCACGGCGGAAGAGGGCGTCGACGTGCTGGTGGTGAAGCCCGCGGTGCAGGACATGCCGCGTACCGCGAAGCCGACCGTCGTCACCTCCTATATGGATCATCCGATCGGGCAGTTCTTCGCCGCGTTCGTCGCGGCGCGGCTCGACGGCACGCACGGACTCTTCACGCACGTGATGTACGAGCCGGATGCGTTCATCGATGCGATCCGCGCCGACGGTGCGCGTCTCCTGCCTCCGCCCGGCACGGGACTCGGCTTCGACCGGTTGCTGGAGGCGCTCCCGTGGAAGAGGCTGGCGTGATCGACTGGACCGGCGCGCAATCGCACCTGCTGCTCAACCCGCGCATGCCAGCGGGCGAGCGCGAGGCGCTGGAGCGCGCGGTGCCCGACCTGCCGGCGCACGTCTTCGTCGGCACTTCGGGCAGCACCGGCGCGGTCAAGCTCGTCGCACTATCTAAGGATGCGATCCTCGCCTCGGCCGCCGCGGTGAACGGACGGCTGGAGGCGCGCGCGGCGGACGTCTGGTGTTGCGTGCTGCCGACCTTTCACGTCGGCGGGCTGGGGATTCACGCGCGGGCGCACCTGACCGGGTCGCGCGTGATCAGCATGCCGTGGGACCCGCATGCGTTTGCCGCGACCGAGGCGACGCTGGCGTCGCTGGTGCCGGCGCAGGTGCACGATCTGGTCGCGGCCGGACTGCGCCCGCCGCCGAACCTGCGCGCGATCCTGGTTGGCGGCGGCGCGTTCGAGTCATTGAACGCGCCGGGCTGGCCGGTACTGGCCAGCTACGGCATGAGCGAGTGCGCGTCGACGGTGGCGGTGGAAGGCGAGCTGCTGCCGCATCTCGAGGCGCGCGCGGATGACGAGGGGCGGCTGGCGTTCCGCGGCGCGTCGCTGCTGACGGGGTACGCGACCGTCGACGGGCGCTTCGTCGATCCGAAGGTCGACGGCTGGTTCGTCTCCGAGGATGTGGGGTCGGTGGATGGACGACGGTTGGCGGTGCGCGGGCGGACGGGCGACTTTGTGAAGATCGGCGGCGAGTCGGTCGACCTGACACGGCTCGACCGGATCCTGCGCGAGATCGCCGGCGACGCGGCGGCGATCGTCGCCGTGCCCGACGCGCGGCTCGGACACACCATCGAACTGGCGACGACCGTCGACGACGTCACGATCGTCGATGTCTTCAACGCGCGGGTGATGCCGTTCGAGCGCATTCGACGAGTGCATCGCGTCGCATCGATCCCGCGCTCGCCGCTCGGCAAACTGCTGCGCCACCACGTCATCCTGAGCCGCGAAGACGGCGAAGGATCTCCAGCGTGACGCTCGTCGCCATCATCGTCCCATCGCTCCTCCTCGTGTGGGCGCTGCGCCGATGGATCACTCCCGTCCCCTGGCGCATCGCCTTCCTTTTCCTCGCTCTCACGCTCGTCTTCCAGCACGGCGCGGTCTTCACCAGCAAGCTGCCGGTGCCGGTCGACGACGCCGCGCGCCCGTACCCGTGGCGCGGGATCTTCGGCGAGGTCACGCCGCGCAACGGCATCACCAACGACGCGGCCACGCTGTTCCTCCCCTGGATGCACGCGGCGCGCGAGGAGCTGCTGCATTTCCGCGCGCCGCTCTGGAACCGCTACTCGTTCTCCGGCTACCCGCTGCTCGGCAACGCGGAGTCGGCGCCGTTCTCGCCGCTGTTCCTGGCCACGCTGCTCGTGAAGCTGCCGAAGCAGATCGTGGCCATGGCCGGGCTGAAGCTCTTCGTCGCGCTGCTCTTCACCTTTCTGCTGCTCAAGCGCGAGCGCACCGGCGACGCGGCCGCCATCTTTGCCGCCGTCGCCTTCGCCTGGTCGACCGCCATGACCATCTTTCTCTACTACTCCTTTGCCTCGGTCATCTGTTTTCTGCCGGCGGCGCTGTTCGCGCTGCTCCGCGCCGTCGACGAGCCGCGCAAGGCGAACGTGGTGCTGGTGGCGCTGGTGGTCGGGACGCTGCTGGCGAACGGACATCCGGAGAGCGTCCTGCACGTGGCGATGGGCTGCGCCGGGATGCTGGTGATCGAATTCGCCACGAGCAAGCGAGCGGCGAGCGGCGAGCAGCGAGCGGGTGTCGAGGCCAGGGGAGCTTCCCGCTCGCCGCTCGCTGCTCGCCGCTCGCTATCAGCTGACCGCCGCGACTGGCTGCGCCGCTTCCGCGCGCCGCTGGCCGGCGTGGCGTTCGGGCTGGCCATCTCCGCGCCGGCGTGGGTGCCGGGGCTGGAGCAGGTCTTCCTCAGCGAGCGGATGGCGCTGATGCGCAGCGGCCAAATCGTCGGCGGCATCCCGCCCACCGCGGCCTGGGCCATGGTGATGCAGAACGGCTTCGGCTCGCCGTTGCGCCACAACTATTCATGGTGGATCGGCTACGGCCGCGTGGCCTTCTCGTACTTTGGGCTGCTGCCGCTGGTGGTCTTCCTGGCGGCGATGGTCGCGCCGCGCACCAGCGGGCGCGACCGCGCCATCGGCGCGCTGGCCATCCTTCTTCTATTGATCGCCATGGACTGGACGGTAGTCGGCCATCTCTTCACCCGGCTGCCGGGGCTGGCGCACGCCACCAACGAGAAGCTGCGCTTCGTCACCCTGTTCCTGGTGGTGATGGTGGCGGCGAAGGCGCTGGACACCTCGAAGCGCTGGATCGCGCTGGCGGCGGTGCCGGTGGTGGCGCTGGCGGTCTACGTCTTCGTCTCTAAGCGGATGCTGCTGCAGCCGGTCGACCTCGCCGGCGTGGCCACCGTCGTCGCCTTCTTCGTCCTGCCACGCAGGTGGGCGGCGGTGCTGGTCGGGCTGGAGCTCTTCGCCCTCAACGCCGGCTTCAACGCGTTGGTGGACGCGCGGTACTACCGGCCGCGGCTGCCGATCGTCGGCGCGATCAAGGCGCGCGCCGGCGGCGAGCCCTTCCGCGTCGCCGGGACAGGCTTCACCTTCTCGCCGAACGCATCCGCTCTTTATGAGCTGGAGGACATCCGCGGCAGCGACCCGATGGGTTTCGACAGCTACGACCGCTACCTCGGACGTTTCACCACGCTGGACGGCCCGGAGATCGCCCGGCGGGTGGACGATCCCGGCCGGCCGGAGCTCGACTTTCTGAATGTCCGCTTTCTGCTGAGCGATCCCGGCGTGGTGCCGGGTGGGCGGTGGCGGGAGATCTACCGCGGGGCGGATGGTGTGCTGTTCGAGAACGGGAGTGTCCTGCCGCGGTTCTTCTCTCGAACGGCGCGTGTGGAGGGGATTCGGGAGCAGCGGCCGGGAGAGTTCGTGATGCGGGTGAGCGCACCGGCGAGCGCGACCGTGGTGTCGAGCGAGGTGGCGGCTCCGGGGCGAACGGTCCGTGTCAACGGCCGTATCGTACCGGTCAGGCTGGCCGAAGGAGCGTTCATTTCCTTCCAAGTGCCTGCAGGCATGAGCGATATCCGCCTGACCCATCGTCCGGCGAGCTATTGGGTATCTGTCGTCGTGGCGGCGTTGGCGAGCCTGATTCTGGCTGTCCGGAATCGTGGAATAGCCTTTGGATAGGGGCGGTTGTGCAGGATCCTTCAACGCGGTACCGATCCTTTCCAACTGATGAGTAAGCCCAATCTGCACAGCGAGTTGTGCAGCCTGGGACGGCGGAATAGGACGGGGTGGTGAGGCGTTGTGGGCGGCTCCGGACAGCAGTGAAGTTCTTTGGATGAAACGGGCGGCGGAGACGGAATAAGGGGTAGGGGCGAGAAGTTATCACCGTTCCCGCGCAGTTGACACGACGGGCCGCAGCAAGTAGTATCCGCAGTTCCCGCCGTTTGGCAGTTTCCGGCAGTTCAAACCGCTCTTTCAATCGACCAGGCAGTTCCGCGTCAAGCAGAATGCGTTCACCGAATGTGGAATCATTCTGCTTGACACGGACGTGAGGAGCGCCTAATCTGGCGACCCTTTTCGCGGACGTCGGTTCCTTGACAACTGAATAGGATAGCAAGACAGACAACGTGATTCCTTTGGAGTCTCTGAAGAGAGGCTCAAAATCAGATACACGACTGTTCGTAACCAATCGAACAATCCGAATAAAAAGCATCAGTCGTTCAATCGATTGATGCCAGATCAGACTTCAAGTTAATGCGGTCGCAAGGCCGTAAAGTTAAACTGGAGAGTTTGATCCTGGCTCAGAATGAACGCTGGCGGCGTGCTTTACACATGCAAGTCGAGCGAGGCCAGGGGGCAACTCCTGAGTCGAGCGGCGAACGGGTGAGTAACGCGTGGATAACCTGCCCTGAGGTGTGGAACAACCAGGGGAAACTCTGGCTAATACCGCATGATACCGAGAGGTCAAAGGGGGCTGGCAACAGCTCTCGCCACAGGAGGGGTCCGCGTCCGATTAGCTAGTTGGTAGGGTAATGGCCTACCAAGGCGACGATCGGTAGCCGGCCTGAGAGGGTGATCGGCCACACTGGAACTGAGACACGGTCCAGACTCCTACG
>Ga0157377_10000049_pt1 | contig 93091 bp, 71 predicted proteins | sample M55metaG_FD_121116 | JGI IMG/M metagenome (GOLD analysis project Ga0157377, IMG submission 121116) | Miscanthus rhizosphere microbial communities from Kellogg Biological Station, Michigan, USA - M5-5 metaG | ecosystem: Host-associated > Plants > Roots > Rhizosphere > Soil | place: USA: Michigan... | reverse complement strand
CGACCGGCAACAGCGCGGCCGGCCCGGCCGGCGCCACGACCTACGCCTGGTCGATCGTCAACGGCACCATCACCTCCGCGACGAACATCCAGACCATCACCTACACGGCGGGCGCCTCGGGCACCGTCGGTCTGACCCTGGTGGTGACCAACGCCTCGGGCTGCTCGGCATCCAACTCGACCAACGTGACCATCAACGCCAACCCGACCACGCCGACCATCACCCCGACGCCGGCGCAGGTCTGCGCCAACTCCACCGGCAACAGCGCCGCCGGTCCGGCCGGCGCCACCACCTACGCCTGGTCGATCACCAACGGCACCATCACCTCGGCCGCGAACATCCAGACCATCACCTACACCGCCGGCCCGTCCGGCGTGGTCGGCCTGACCCTGGTGGTGACCAACGCCGCCGGCTGCTCGGCGAGCAACAGCACCAACGTGACCATCAACGCCAACCCGGCCACGCCGACCATCACCCCGACGCCGTCGCCGGTCTGCGGCGGCTCCACCGGCAACACCGCCAGCGGTCCGGCGGGCGCCACCACCTACGCCTGGTCGATCGTCAACGGCACCATCACCTCGGCCACGAACATCCAGAACATCACCTACACCGCCGGCGCCACCGGCACGGTCGACCTCACCCTGGTGGTGACCAACGCCGCCACCTGCTCGGCGAGCAACACCGTCAACGTGCCGATCAACCCGTCGCCGGCAGTGCCGACCATCACCGCGGCGTCCGAGGTCTGCGCGAGCACGACCGGGAACAGCGCGAGCGGTCCGGCCGGCGCGACGACCTACGCCTGGACGATCACCAGCGGCACCATCACCTCGGCCACCAACATCCAGACCATCACCTGGACCGCGAACGCCAGCGGCACGGTGCAGCTCCAGTTGACGGTGACCAACGCCTCCGGCTGCGCCACCTCGAATACCAAGAACATTCCGATCAACCCGGCGGTCACCCTCTCGCCGGCGCCGGGCAGCATCCCCGACGCCGTCTACACCACCGGCTACAGCCAGGCCTTCACCGCCGGCGGCGGCACGCCGGGCTTCACCTACGCGATCTTCCCGAGCACGCCGCCGTCCGGACTGTCGTTCGACACCAACACCGGCGTTCTTTCGGGCGCGAACGGGACGTTCCCCAACGCCGTCGGCGTGTTCAACTTCGACATCACGGCCACCGACTCGAAGGGCTGCACGAAGACGCAGAGCTACACGCTGACCGTGCGGCCGAAGGCGGTCAACGACACCTACAACACGCCGAACGCGGTCGGTAACACCCAGGCCATGACCACGGCCTACACCCCGGCTCCGGCCACGCCGAAGGTCTCCTACAGCGGCACCATCCTCGACAACGACTCTTCGAACGTGGCGATGACGGTGAGCGCCGGCGCGGCCTGCAACTCCGGCGTGATCGCCTTCAACTCGAACGGCAACTGGCTGTACACGCCGGCGGTGAACTTCACCGGCACCGCGACCTGCGGCTACACCCTGACGTCGAACGGCGTCACGAATACCGCCAACGTCGTCATCACCATCTCGAACCGGGTGTGGTGGATCGACTCGAATGCCGGCGTTGCCGGTGACGGACGGTCCAACACGCCGTGGAACAACACCAACCTGATCGCCGGCACCAACGCGGGCGACATCATCTACATCTACAACGGCAACGCGAACAACCAGAAGTCGAAGATCACGCTGCTGGCCAACCAGTCGCTGGTCGGCGAGGGCGTCGCGCTCACCGTCAACAGCGTGCTGCTCCGCGCCGCCGGCACCAAGCCGGTCGTCACCAACAGCACCGGCGCCGCGCCGCGCGACGTGGTCGTCCTCAACAGCGGCAACACCGTGACCGGCCTGGCGCTCACCAGTTCCGAGGCCAGCGGAGCGCTTCTCACCGGCAGCCCGGCGGCCCTGACCTTCACCGACTCGACGGCCACTCTGACCGCCGGCTCCGCGGCGATCGGCATCAACCTCACCGGCGGCAGCGGCGCGGTGGCCGTCACCAACGTCACCTTCAGCGGCACCGGCACCGGCGACATGATCAAGTCGAACACCGGCACGCACACCTGGACCTTCGTCAACTCGCCGATCACGCAGACCGCGGGCCGCGCGCTCAACGCCACCAACCGCACCGGCGGCAGCATGAACTTCGACAGCAGCTCGCCGGTCACCGTCTCCGCGGGCACGCAGGACGGCGGCATCACGCTGACCAGCAACAGCGGCGGCGAGACGTTCACCTTCGTCAAGAAGGTGGCGTTGACCATGACCGGCGCCGCGCGCGCCCTGTTGGTCAGCGGTACCGGCACCGGCTCGCTGACCATCAGCGACAACACCTCCACCATCTCCACCGCCACAGGCTCCGCGGTCGACATCACCGACAGCGACGCCACCGCCACCACCCTCAACATCACGCTGACTTCGGTGAACCAGACCGGCGGCACCACCGGCATCGCCTTGAACAACACCTCCGGAACGTTCACGGTCCAGGGCAACAACAGCGGTCTGGCCAACGGCACCGGCGGCACGATCGCCAACGTCACCACCCGCGCGGTCTACATCCTCAGTTCCAGCGGTACCACGACGTTCAAGTCGATGAACTTCTCGCTCAACACCGCGGCCACCGCCGGCGTCCTGTTCGACAACAACACCAGCGGCTCCATGATCGGCAACCTCACCGGCTGCACCTTCACCGGCGTCACCGGCAGCGTGTCGCAGAACAAGGCGCTGCTGCAGTTCGAGGTCGGCGGCGCCAACGCGCAGACCGCCAACGTGCAGAACTCCTACTTCAACGGCAGCCGTACGTACGGCTTCTTCGCCACCGGCGTCGGCACGTCCACCCTCGGCGTCACCGTCAACCAGTGCGGCTTCGGCACTGACGTCAATACCGGCGCGCCGGTCAACAAGCCGGGCACCACCATCACCAACGCCCCGGCCTTCGGTCTGGGCATCACCAACGGCACCAGCGCGAACGTCACGTATGCCATCACCAACAACACCTTCTGGGGCGCCAGCGGCGCGCTCGGCGCGGTCTACGCGGTGACGATCAGCAGCGCTTCGAGCAACGCGGCGTCGAACCTGAGCGGCGTCTTCAACGGCAACAAGATCGGCAAGACCGGCACCACGGGATCGGGTTGCTCGGGCGGCTGCGCGGGTCTCGGACTGCTGGTCGGCCTGAACGGCACGTTCAACGTGACGATGGACAACAACGACATCCGGCAGACCAACAGCCTCGGCGTGAACGTCTTCCTGCCGAGCGCCAGCAGCGCCGGCACCGCCATCGCGCACATCACCAACAACATCATCACCGAGCCGGACACCACCGGAGCGCCGGCCTTCCAGCGCGGCCTGGTGGTCACCACCGGCAACAGCGGCGGCACCTCGCTCACCGCCTGCGTGCAGATGACCGGCAACACCGTCAGCGGCGCCTGGCAGGCGGCCAACCTGATCCGCATCACCACGCTGAACACCACCGGCGTGCTGACCATCCCCGGTCTCACGCCGCTCTCCGGCGCGACCGGCGCGCAGGTCGACACGTACATCGAAAGCGTGAATACGGTCGGTGCCGGAAACTCCAACACCACGGTGGGCGGCGCGATCAATGGCAGCGCCTCGCCCTGTCCGTAGTAAACTCCTCCAGATTCATCGTCCCGGGGCGGCCAGCGCGTGCTGGCCGCCCCAAAATGTTTCCGCCGGTCGGTCCCGGCACAAGTCCAAGGTGAGAGACCCCGCCGTTACCGGTCCAACGGCACATCCACATCGAAGACGGGCTCGAACGTTTCGAGAGAGAGGAGACTTATGGGTACACCATTCTTGTCGGAGATCAAGATCATCAGTTGGAACTTCTCGCCGCAGGGTTGGGCGTTCTGCAACGGCCAGTTTTTGCCGATCAACCAAAACCAGGCGCTCTTTTCACTGCTCGGCACCATGTACGGCGGCAACGGGCAGACCACTTTCGCGCTGCCTGACTACCGCGGCAGGGTTCCGGTCCACGTCGGAGCGGGCTTCACGCAGGGTCAGGCGGGGGGACAGGAGTTCCACACCGTGACGCAGTCGGAGATGCCGGCGCACAACCACTTCGTGTTGACCGGCGGCAGCAACGCCAGCACCGGCACCCCGAACGGCAACTTCATGGCCGGCGTTCCGACCTTCGCCTACCGCGACAACCTCAGCAACCTCACCACGCTTCGTCCGAGTACGATCACCAACGTCGGCGGCAGCCAGCCCCACGAAAACCGTCAGCCGTTCCTGGTGCTCAATTTCATCATCGCGCTGCAGGGTGCGTTCCCGTCGCAGAACTAGAGGAGACGAACGATGAGTCAACCATTTATCGGAGAGATCCGAATGTTCGCAGGAAGCTTCGCGCCGGCGGGGTGGGCGATGTGCGACGGGCAGCTCCAGCCCATTTCGCAGAACGACGCGCTCTTCACCCTGATCGGCACCACCTACGGCGGCGACGGGCAGGAGACCTTCGCCCTTCCCAACCTGCAGAGCCGCGTTCCGATGCACCAGGGGCAGGGTCCCGGCATCTCGCAGACCTACACCCTCGCTGAGATGGGCGGCGTGGAGAGCGTGACCCTGAGCACGCAGCAGATCCCCGTCCACAATCACGCCATGATCGCGGCCAACGATCCCGCCACCGGGATTACCGCGTTGAACGGCGTTCTGGCCGTTCCGCCCTCGCTCAACACCTACTTCGCGGCGGATCCCGACGCCAGCCTCGCCGCCACCAGCCTTCAGCCGGTCGGCGGGAGCCAGCCGCACGAGAACCTGCAGCCCTACCTCGTCATCACCTTCATCCTCTCGCTGTTCGGTATCTTCCCGCATCAATAGAAAGGAGGGAGAAACAAGACATGTCCAGTCCTTTTGTCGCAGAAATCCGCATCTTCGGCTGTAACTTCGCCCCCACCGGATGGGCGCAGTGCAACGGCCAGCTCCTTCCGATCTCGCAGAACACCGCGCTCTTCTCGCTGCTCGGCACGTTCTACGGCGGCGACGGAAAGTCGACCTTCGCCCTTCCCAACCTGCAGGGATCCGTTCCCATCCACGAGGGCCAGGGACAGGGGCTGTCGGAGTACTTTCTCGGCCAGCAGGGCGGCAGCGAGTTCGTCACGCTGATCCAGAGCGAGATTCCCGTTCACACCCATCTCGCCCAGGCCTACACCGGCGACCCGGCGGACAACCGCTTCCCCGGGCCGACCATGACGCTGGGAACGCCCGCGCCGGGCAACTTCTACAACCCGTCGAACTCGCCGAACGTCCTGATGAACCCCCAGGCGACGAGCATCGCGGGCGCCAGCCTGCCCCACAACAACATGATGCCGTACCTGGTGTCGAACTTCTGCATCGCCATGCAGGGCGTCTTTCCGCCCCGCTCGTAAATCTCGTTCCGCGTGGTGCGGCGGCCTCGCCGCCGCACCACCGCCTTCCGATCATGACCAGCTGCCCTCCGCGCCAGTCGATCCGCTTCCGTCCTGCCACCGACGCCGACGTCCCCTTCCTTCGCCTGGTTTACGGCACCACGCGCGAGGACGAGATGCAGCGCGTGCCGTGGAACGATGCCGAGAAGACCGCCTTCGTCGACATGCAGTTCGCCGCGCAGAAGGCGCATTACGAACAGTACTATCCGAGCTGCCAGTTTCTGGTGATCGAGCTGGAAGGGGAGGCCATCGGCCGCCTTTACGTCGACCGCGGCCCCGAGGACATCGAGATCGTCGACATCGCTCTACTCCCGGTATATCGCGGCCGCGGAATCGGGAAGATGCTGCTCGAGGAGATCCTGGAAGAGGGGCGCGGCTCCGGCAAGGACGTCAGCATCTACGTCGAGCACTACAACCCGGCGCGCCACCTCTACGACCGCCTCGGCTTCCAGCACGTCGACACCAACGGCGTCTATCACCGGATGCTCTGGTCGTCGGCCGTCGCTACGTAAAGACCGCCTCGTACTCGGTGGCTTTCTCGTCGTGCCCTACCGGCACGATGAAGAGATTGGACAGCGTCAGCGCCTCGCTGCGCAGCGTGTACATCCCTTGCGGAAGGACCAGCGCCGGATCGCCCAGGAGGTAGAGCGAGAACGGCTCGCGCTTCGGTTTGGTGCGCTGCCGCCGCTGGCGGACGTCGTAGGTCAGCGCCTCGTCGAGCTTCAGCTGCGTGGTGCTTCCGTCCTCCAGAGAGACGTCGAAGGTGGTGCCGACAAGCGGCGTGATGTTGTCGATGGTCACTTCGCCGAGATTCATGCGGCCGACACTTTTAGCACACTTGGTCGCCGTCGCCGAGAACGTGACGGCAGACACACATCCGCGTCGGAGGTGTGGTACCTTACGCCTCGGTCCGTCACAACTCTCTCAATGGCAGCGATTTATCGCCGCCCTTCTATTAATGCTTTTTTTTGGGGGTGTCGCATAATGTCCGCGCGCAAGGTTGCTCGTCGTGAGTTCCTCAAGACTGGGTCCGCCGCAGCCATAGGCCTGTCGGCGGTCGCCGTCGCTCCGCAAAGTCTTTTCGCCGCAGCCATCGGAGACCGCGCGTTCCGGCCGCTTCTCAGCGTCGGATACGCGGCGTCGGTGCCCGAAGCGGGGGAGAGCGTCCGTCTGTCGGCCGCCGACAAGGCGCTGATGGGCGATCCCGCTTTCATCAGCCGAGGGGCCAGGGTGACCGTCCGCTCGTTCGCGCGCGCGTCGCGCTATCAGGGGAACGCCGGCGGCGCTGCCGTCGACGTCATTCACCCCGTGATTGGCTACGCACCGGAGAAGTACCCGCGCTTCCACGCCTGGGCCTACTCCACCGACAAGAACGGCCTCGACAACGTCAGCGGCTCCATCGGATTCACCGTTCCCGTCACCGCCACGCAGGGACTGCAGTTCGTGGTCCGCGCGCACGACGGCGACGAGACGACCACCGGCACGCAGCTCGCGCTGACGCTCGGCACCGCCTTCGGCGCGCTGAAGCTGCAGCGCGGCGTGTACGTCGTCGCCTTCCGCGAGAGCACGAGCGACTCGTTGCCGCCGTGGTCCGCGCACTCCGTCTCACTGAAAAATGGACAGCTCGTCGTCGACACCCAGGCGTTCAGCTACGCGGTGTTGACCATCGACTACGCGCAGTAGCTCACAGGAGGCTAGTGATGTCAGTGGTGCGCCTTCGTATTTTCGTCATCTTTTCCGTGCTTCTCGCTTTCACGCTGGCCGCGCACGCGGACAACGTGACGGTCAGCGGCAACGTCAACTTCTCCGCGCTGGACGGGTCGTCGCTCGACCACGACGGCGTGGCGAACGGAACCTTCACCGTCAGCGACGGTGATCTCACCGTGCTGGGGTCCATCAACTGCAACGATGACTCCACCAGCAACGCGTGCAACATGAACTTCGCGGTCAGCGGCAACCTCACGGTCGCCGCGGGCGGCGCGCTCTACGCCGAGAACCGCAAGGGCAACGGCATGGGCGGCAACATCTCCGCCACGGTCGGCGGCAACCTCGTGGTCGGCGGCACGATCTCGTCCGGCAACCTCAGCGTCGACCGCGCCGGCGACATCACCATCACCGCCGGCGGCAGCGCGACGCTGCAGGCCGGATCGGTGGTCAGCGGCAGCTCGAAGGGGAGCCCCGCCGGCGACATCTCGATCCAGAGCGGCGGCGCGATGAGCCTCGCCGGCCTGGTCGCCGCCGGTCCGAGCTCCACCGTCGTCTCCACGAAATACACGGGGGCCGTTTTGAGCGGCGGCTCCAGCAACTCCGCGGGCGGCGCGATCACGCTGCGCTCCACCAGCCACGTCGAGCCGGCCGTCACCGTCGCCTCGACCGCGGTCATCGTCTCGCAGGGCGAGAACGCCGGCGCCAAGACCGTCGTCCTCGAAGGCTGCGGCATCGTGGTCAACGGCCTGGTGGCCTCGGTCTCCACTGACGGCGTGGGGGCGAAAGTGACCCTCCGCAGCGGCACCACCGCCAGCGTCGACGGCCGCGACCTCGGCGCGTCCGGCACGCGCCTCGGCATGCTGCGCGCCGACTCCGTCAGCCAGGGCAGCGGCACCTACTCGGCGAACATCTTCGCCCGCAACTCGATCACCGTTCAGGGACCGGCCTCCGGCTCGCTGTACGCGATCAACTCCAGCGGCGGCAAGACCAGCAAGGATCCGAGCGGCACGGTCAACGTGATCGCCACCGCCGGCTCCATCACCGCCAGCGGCAACGCCTTCGCCGCCAACGGCTCCAACAGCGGCGATCAGGGCGGGACGATCAACGTCGCCGCGCGCGACAACGTCAACCTCAACACCGCGAACCTCAACGCCTCGGGCGACTTCGCCACGAGCGACTCCAGCCGCGCCGGCGGACACATCAACGTCCGCTCGCACTCCGGCTCCGTCACTTGGCAGAACGGCACGGGCGACGTCCGCCCGGTCGGCAGCACCGCCGGCGTTCCCGCCGGACAGCAGGGAACGATCGGCATCACCTACTGCACCACCGTCTCCACCGCGGGCACGTCGTTCCCGACCAACGGCTCGCCGGTCGGCACCTTCCCGACCGTGACGCAGAGCTGCTCGCCGGCGGCGCCGTCGCTGCCCAGCGGCGAGTCGCACCCCGACTGCAACGATCCTCCGATCGCGGCGAATGACGCCTACACCGTGGCCGAGGGCGGCACGCTGAACGTCCCCGCGCCGGGCGTGCTGACCAACGACGTCGATCCCGACGGCAACCCGATCACCGCCATCCTGGTGAGCGGCCCGGCGCACGCGTCGTCCTTCACCTTCAACGCCAACGGCTCCTTCAGCTACACGCACGACGGCAGCGAGACGACCACCGACTCGTTCACCTACAAGGCGAACGACGGCTCGCTCGACTCGAACGTCGCCACCGTCACCATCACCATCACGCCGGTCAACGATCCGCCGGTGGCGAACAACGACAACTACACCGTGGCCGAGGGCGGCACGCTGAACGTCCTCGCGCCGGGCGTGAAGTCGAACGACACCGATCCGGACGGACCGGTGGGCATCGTCACCCAGGTCACCGGCCCCGCGCACGCCTCGTCGTTCACGCTGAACGCCGACGGTTCGTTCACCTACGTGCACGACGGCAGCGAGACCACCTCTGACTCGTTCACCTACAACCTCAGCGACGGCTCGCTCAGCTCCAACGCGACCGTCTTCATCACCGTCACGGCGGTCAACGACGCGCCGGTGGCGAACAACGACTCCGGCACCGTGGCCGAGGGCGGAACGCTCAACGGTTCGAGCGTGCTCGCCAACGACACCGACGCCGAGAACAACCCGCTCACCGCGGTGCTGGTCAGCGGCCCGGCGCACGCCTCGTCGTTCGTCCTCAACGCCGACGGCACGTACACCTACGTGCACGACGGCAGCGAGACGACGTCCGACTCGTTCACCTACCGCGCGAACGACGGTGCCGCGAACTCCAACATCGCCACGGTGAGCATCACCATCACGCCGGTCAACGACGCGCCGGTGGCGAACAACGACGGCCCGTACACGGTGGCCGAGGGTGGAACGCTCAACGGTTCGAGCGTGCTGGCCAACGACACCGACGCCGAGAACAACCCGCTCACCGCGGTTCTGGTCAGCGGCCCGGCGCACGCCTCGTCGTTCGCGCTCAACGCCGACGGCACGTTCACTTACGTGCATGACGGCAGCGAGACGACCTCAGACTCGTTCACCTACCGCGCGAACGACGGCGCGGCGAACTCCAACATCGCCACGGTGAGCATCACCATCACCGCGGTCAACGACGCGCCGGTGGCGAACAACGACGCGGCCACCGTCGCCGAGGGTGGAACGCTCAACGGCTCGAGCGTGCTGGCCAACGACACCGACGCCGAGAACGATTCGCTCACCGCGATCCTCGTCTCCGGCCCGGCGCACGCCACCTCGTTCAACCTCAACGCCGACGGCACCTACACCTACGTCCATGACGGCAGCGAGACGACGTCCGACTCGTTCACCTATCGCGCGAACGACGGCTCGCTCAACTCGAACATCGCCACGGTGAACATCACCATCACGGCGGTGAACGACGCGCCGGTCGCCGTCAACGACGGCCCGTACACGGTCGCCGAAGGCGGCACGTTGACGGTGGGCGCGCCTGGCGTGCTCGGCAACGACACCGACGCCGACGGCCCGTCGATGAGCGCGGTGCTCGTCAGCGGTCCGGCGCACGCCTCGTCGTTCGCCCTCAACGCCAACGGCTCGTTCAGCTACACGCACGACGGCAGCGAGACGACCACCGACAGCTTCACCTACAAGGTCAACGACGGCACGGCCGACTCGAACGTCGCCACCGTGACCATCTCCATCACGCCGGTCAACGACGCGCCGGTGGCGAACAACGACGGTCCGTACACGGTGGCCGAGGGCGGAACGCTCAACGGCACCAGCGTGCTGGCCAACGACACCGACGCCGAGAACAACCCGCTCACCGCGGTTCTGGTCAGCGGCCCGGCGCACGCCTCGTCGTTCGCGCTCAACGCCGACGGTACGTTCACCTACGTGCATGACGGCAGCGAGACGACCACCGACTCGTTCACCTACCGCGCGAACGACGGCTCGCTCAACTCGAACGTCGCCACGGTCTCCATCACCATCACGCCGGTCAACGACGCGCCGGTGGCCAACAACGACACCTACAGCACCGGCTTCCACCAGACCATCAACATCGTGGCTCCGGGCGTGCTCGGCAACGACACCGACGTCGACAGCCCGACGCTGACGGCGGTGCTGGTCACCAACGTGACGCAGGGCAACCTGACGCTCAACCCGGACGGCTCGTTCACCTACCAGCACACCGGCCCGACGCTCGGTACCGACAGCTTCACCTACCGCGCGAACGACGGCTCGCTCAACTCGAACATCGCCACTGTCACCATCAACATCATCAATCAGGCCCCGGTGGCGAACGCCGACAGCTACGTCGCGGTCGGCAACACCGAGCTGCGCGTCGGCACCGGTCCGAGCGCCAACCCGGCGCTGACCCAGGCCGGCAGCGTGATCACCAACGACACTGACGTCGACAACGGCCCGGCGCCGCTCACCGTCAGCGCCTTCGACGCCACCAGCTTCCAGGGCGGCTCGGTCAGCATGAATCCGAACGGCTCGTTCAACTACCTCCCGCCGGTCGGCTTCACCGGAACCGATACGTTCAACTACACCATCACCGACGGCCTGGCCACGGCGACGGCGACGGTCACCGTCAACGTCTCCGCGCGCGTCTGGTACGTCAACACCGCGGCGGGCGGTACGCAGAGCGGCCGCTCCACCGAGCCGTTCGCCACGCTGGGGCAGGCGCAGATCGCCTCGGCCGTCAACGACTTCATCCACGTCGGCGCCGGCACCTACAGCAGCGGCATCACCCTGAAGAACGGCCAGCGCCTGATCGGCACCGGCGTCGCGTTGGTGGTCAACACCTTCACGCTCGCGCCGGCGACGGTCGCCCCGGTCCTGCAGGGCACCATCAACCTCGCCAACGGCAACCTGGTGACGGGCCTCAACCAGTCGCTCACCGCCGCCGTGCAGGGCATCCTCGGTAACAACGTCACCGGCGGCACCATCGCGCTGGTCAACATCACCGGCGGGTTCGAAGCGATCACCCTGACCAACACCAACGGCACGTTCACGCTGACCGACGTCAGCCTGGCGCCGAACGGCAACGGTCTGACCATCACCGGCGGCACGCCGACGGTCACCGCCGCGAACCTCGACGTCGTCACCACCACCGGCACCGGCATCCTCGGCAACGCCGGCACGCTCAACATCTCCGCCGGCTCCAACGGCAGCACGGTGGCCTCGTCCGGCGGCGTTCCGGTCGACCTGACCACCATGGCGCTCAACGTCGCGCTGCGCAGCGTCAGCGCCACCGGCGGCGCCAACGGCATCAAGCTGACCAGCACCACCGGCAGCTTCTCCGTCACCGGCGACGGCACCTCGAACGCCAACGGCTCGGGCGGTTCGCTCAGCAACGTCACGCTGCGTCCGGTCCACCTCAACGCCGCCAGCGGCACCGTCAGCCTCACCTCCATGAACATCTCGCTCAGCGCCACGGCCGCCGTCGGCCTGCTGTCCGAGAACACCGTCTCCGGCTCGCTGGGGATCACCGTCACCGGCGTCTCCCTGACGGGCGCGAACTCGCTCTCGCAGACCAAGGCGCTGATGCAGGTGGAAGGCGGCGGCTCGGCCAACATCACGACCAACGTGCAGGGCTCGTTCTTCAACAACAGCCCGACCTACGGCTTCTTCGCCACGGCCGGCAGCACCTCCACCATGAGCGTGACGGTCAACCAGTCGGGCTTCGGCACCAACGTGGTCACCACCGGTGCGGTCAACAATCCGGGCACGGCGATCAGCGCGCCGAACGCCATCGGCATGGCCGTCACCAACGGCGGCAGCGCGCAGGTCAGCTACAACGTCTCCAACAACACCTTCTGGGGCTCCAGCGCCGCAGCGGGCGCCATCTACGCCGTGACCTTCAGCAGCGCGGCCAACAACGCGGCGGCGAGCCTGAGCGGCAGCTTCACCGGCAACCGCCTCGGCCTGACCGGCGTGGTCGGCTCGGGCTGCTCCGGTGGTTGCGGCGGCGTCGGCCTCCTGCCGGGCGTCAACGGCCTCTTCTCGTCGACCGTGACGAACAACGACATCCGCCAGGTCGGCTCGCGCGGCGTCGACTTCTTCAACAGCGTCACCGGCGCGGCCGGCTCCAACGTCATCAAGGTGAAGGGCAACACCATCGCCGAGGCCGACCTGGCCGCCGCCAACCGGCGCGCGATTTCGGTCAGCACCGGCAACAGCGGCGGCGCGTCGTCCAACACCTGCGCCGAGATCGGCGGCGCGGCGGCCGCGGACAAGAACAACATCAGCGGCACCTGGACCGCTGGCCAGTTCATCCGCATCACCACCGCGAACACCACCGGCACGCTGAACCTCCCGGGTCTCATTCCGGCGGCCGGCGCCACGGCGGCGCAGGTCAACACCTTCGTGGCCGGCAACAACAACGGCGTGGCCGGCGCGGTGAACACCACCATCGGCGGCGCGATCGTCGGTGGCGCTGCCTGCCCGTAATCGTTTCGTACCATTGCAGTCCGACGGAAAGGGCGCTCGCAAGAGCGCCCTTTTCATTGGGCAATTCGAAACCTTCGGGCGGCGTTCTGCGTCCGAGAAAACGCACACCTTGCTCGCCCGCTCCCTCGCTCTCCTGCTCGTTCTCGCCGCCGTCGTTCCCGCGCATGCCGCGGGCCGGCACGTCGTCTTCGTCGACAACCGCGTGCCGCCTGGCGGTGGGGGAAGCCAGCGCCAGCCCTTCGCCACCATCGCCGAGGCGATGCGCGCGGCGGCCGACTTCGACGTCATCTTCGTGACGGAGACCGACCAGCCCTATGTGGCCAGCATCACGCTGCGCCGCGGACAGATGCTGGTCGGATCGGCCTACGGCCTCGACGCGCTCCGCACCGAGCTCCAGACCGAATTCGACGTGGCGGCGATGCCCGCCGCGAAAGGTCCCGGGCCGCTGATCCAGGGCTCCGTGATCCTCGCCGGCGACAACGTCGTGGCCGGCGTCACCATCGAGACCGCGGTGCCGGCGGCGATCGCCTCGTCGTCGCCCGGCGGTCCGATCTCCATCCTCTCCACCTTTCTCAAGATCTCCGGCAGCGCGCTCGGCCTCACCATCGGCAACGCCGACTTCCCGGTCAACGTGACCGGCGGCGGCCTGACCTCGGCCGGCGGCGGCGGCGTGTCGCTGTACGGCGGCAGAGGCGTGGTGACCTTCGACCGCTTCACGATCGACGGCACCTTCACCAGCGCGCTCGACATTCGCGGCCGCACCGGCGCCACGAAGTTCAAGGGCCGCGCGGCCATCGACGTCGCCGGCGCCACGCAGCCCGCGGTCACCATCGCCAACTGCACCGGCCGGGTCGAGATCGAAGTGCCGCTCCGCGTCATCGCCAAGGCGCGCGGCGTGTCGATCGCGCAGTCGTCGGCGAAGATCAGCGGCGACGCCTCGCGCATCGCCACCACCGACGCCACGGCGCTCGAGATCCGCGATTCCAACGTGGAGGCGGCCTTCGCCAACGTCTCCGCCACCGGCGGCGATCGCGGCATCGTGGTCGACAAGCTCCGCGGTACGCTGGCCATCACCGGCGGCGCCATCGCCAACTCTCGCTTCTACGGCATCACCATCTCCCAGACCTCGGGCGTGCGCCTGTCGAACATCACCATCACCGACGCCGGCAGCGGCGACCGCACCAAGTGCGACGACGCCATCGAGGCCAAGACCAACCTCCGCTGCGGCGCCGGCATCCACCTCCGCCACGTGTCGCGCTCCGAATTCGAGAACGTCATCGTCAGCGGCGGCAAGCAGAACGGCCTGAACGCCAACAACCTGGAGGACGTCACCTTCGGCGGCCTGCAGATCCGCAACGCCGGCGACGAGGCGGGGGAGGCGGCGGTGGTGCTCGACGAGGCGAAGGGTGCCGTCAAGTTCGCCCGCTGTATCTTCGAGGACGCGGCGGGCGGCGGCGTGATCGTGGCGCAGCAGTTCAACAGCGCGAAGGTCTCCTTCGACCGCTGCGCCTTCGGCGGCGCGGCGCGGCCGATGCTCTCCTCGCACCTCGCCACCTTCCGCACCAGCGGCGCGGCGAAGCTCGAGGTCGAGATCCGCAACGCCGAGATGCACGACAACGCCGCCTCGGCCATTCGCGCCGAGGCCGCGGGCACCAGCGCCATCAACGCCACCATCGCCGACTCGCGAATCGACCGATTCGGCAAGACGGCCATCGAGGTCTTCGCGCGCGGCTCCGCGCGCACCGCGCTCACGCTGCGCGGCACCACCATCGTCACGCCGGGCAACCTCGACCTCCCGGCCGTCGACGTCAACGCCGCGGCCCCGGCCACCGCCTGCGCAGACCTGATCGGCAACCAGATCATCGTCGGCGGCGCCGCTCCCTCCGTCCGCCTCTCGCCGGGGGTCGCCGCCTGCCACTGAGTACAATGCACGCGCGATGAGCGCGTTTCCTCTCCGTCCCCGCGAGGTCTTCGAAGAGCTGCGGAAGGTGGTCGTCGGACAGGACGACGCCATCCGCGAGATCTCCGTCGCGCTGGTCAAGCACCTGGTCGGCCATCCCGCGCCGAACCTCCTCCTCATCGGCAACTCCGGTTCGGGAAAGACCACGCTGATGCGCGCCGTCGAGCAGTTCCTGGGCAGCCGCGCCGACCTCAACGAATACGCGAACGTCATCCGCATCAACGCCAACGTGCTGGCCGAGGAGCACAGCGGCTACGGGCGCGCGGTGCTCGGACGGCTGTACGCCAACGCCAAGAAGATCCTCGGCGAAGACGCGCCGGTGGAACTGCTCCTCGGATCGGTGGAGCACGCCATCGTCTTCATCGACGAGGTGGACAAGATCCGCGCGCACGTCAGCGGCGTGGCGAACGTGCGCGGCATCGTGGCGCAGGAAGCGCTGCTGACGCTGATGGAGAACGAGAACGTCGAGTTCGACATCGACGGCAAGCGACACGCCGTCAATTCGTCCGGCGTGCTCTTCGTCGCCGGCGGCGCGTTCGAGGAGCTGTACGAGGCGGTGCTGCGCCGCGCCACCATCGGGCAGGACGTGGCGCCGATGAAGCCGGTGGTGGTCGTCTCCGCCTCCGGCGAGGTGCGCGAGGAGCTGCCGTTCCACCTGCGCGACTACCTGAAGTACGACGACCTGTTCCGCTACGGCATGACGCCGCAGTTCGTCTCGCGCTTCGACGCCATCGTGGTCCTCAACGACCTCGGCGAGGGCGAGCTGGCGCGCATCTTCGTCGAGCCGGAAGGGTCGATCTTCCGCACCTCGCGCGCCTATTTCGAGCGCTTCGGCATCGACCTGCAGATCACCCGCGGCGCGCTGATCGCCATCGCCTGGGACGCCGCGCGGCAGAAGCGCCTCGGCGCCCGCGCGCTGCGCGAGACCTTCCGCCGCGTCATCCGCCACCTGGAGTTCGACCCCGCCGACGCCGGCGCGCGCGCCCTCACCATCGACGAGAACATGGTGCGGCAGGCCTTCTCCGCGCGCGACCAGGGACGCGCCCTCAAATCATGACCGAACGATCGCTCTTCCAGAAACTGAAACGTGGGCTCTTCATGACCCACACCGAGATCATCGAGAAGGTCAAGGAGTCGATGACTCCCGACCTCCCCATCGACCGCAAGGCCATCGACGGCCTGGAGGAAGGGCTGCTCGGCGCGGACATCGGCGCGGAGCTGACCATGTCGCTGGTGGACCGCATCGAGACGCGCGTGCGCGACGAGAAGATCCGCGACATGGCCCGCCTCACCGCCGTGCTGCGCGAGGAGACGCGCGCGCTCATCCCGCAGCGGACGGCCGCCACCATCGACACCTCCCGCGCCAAGCCGTTCGTCATCCTGGTGGTCGGCGTGAACGGGACGGGGAAGACCACCACCATCGCCAAGCTGGCCAGCCGCTTCGCCGCCGAGGGGAAGTCGGTGATCCTCGGCGCGGGCGATACCTTTCGCGCCGCCGCCATCGAACAGCTGCAGCACTGGGCCGACCGTGTCGGCGTGCCGCTGGTCAAGCACAAGGCGGGCTCGGATCCGGCGGCGGTGGCGCACGACACGGTGGCGGCGGCGAAGGCGCGCGATAACGCCGTCGTCATCATCGATACGGCGGGACGCCTGCACAACAAGTCGCACCTGATGCAGGAGCTGACCAAGGTGCGGCGGGTGATCGAGAAAGAGCTGCCCGGCGCGCCGCACGAGACCCTGCTGGTTCTCGACGGCACCACCGGGCAGAACGGCGTCAGTCAGGCCGCCGCGTTCCTGGAGGCGGTGAAGGTCACCGGTATGGTGGTGACGAAGCTCGACGGCACGGCGAAGGGCGGCGTGATCCTCTCGATCATGCGGCAGTTCGACATCCCGGTGAAGTTCGTCGGGGTGGGCGAGGGCGTCGACGACCTCATTCCGTTCGACCCGGCGGCGTACGTCGACACACTCTTCGAATGAGCGAGCGGCGGGCAGCGAGCAGCGAGCAGGGTTTGTCTTTCCCGCTCGCTGCTCGCCGTCCGCCGCTCGCTGACTGTTCTACCGCTTGCAGGTTTCTTCGTTCAGCTTCATCCAGCCGTTCGGCCCTTCGGCCTCGCCCATGTGCTTGATCCAGCGCGGGCCCTTGGTGAAGGTGTCGCGCACTTTCATCATCTTGCCGCCGAACTCGCCGTTGCCGGTGAGCACCATCTTGTCGCCGTCCCACGGCGGGTTCATGCTCTCCTCGGTGCAGTAGCCGCCCATGTTGTCGATGCAGCCGGAGACCACTTTCTTCTCCGCCGCGTTGTACGACATCAGCAGCTCGGCCTCGATCGGCTGCGGATTCACCGCGGTCTTCGATTCCTTGTAGTCGACGCGCAGCCATTTATCGCCCATGATCCAGACCGAGTTGACGGTGGCCGCGGTGGCGTGCTCCGGCCCCATGTCGCTGGCGAAGGCGATGCCGGTGCACTTCCACATCCCGGCCAGCGGCTGCAGGTTGGCGTTCCCGGCGGCGAACCCCGACACGGCGACGAGCAGACAGACGACGATCCCCAGAATTCGAATCTTCATGCCTCTTCTCCTTGTGTTTTGACGATTCTACGTCCGGCCGGCGCCGGCGGATTCATCGCCCCCGAGAGCCCTTCTCCCCGCTTTGCGGGGAGAAGGTGCCGCGAAGCGGCGGATGAGGGGCGTTTGGCGCGTCCCCTCACCCGGCCCTTCGCTGCGCTCAGGTCCACCCTCTCCCCGCAAGCGGGGCGAGGGGCACTCACGCGGTGCGCGGCGTGGCGATGTCGGCCACCTGCGCGCGCGGCAGCTTGCGCAGCTCCGCCGGCGGCAGCTTGACCTTCGTCGAGCGGTTGCCGCCGCCGACGATGACGTAGTCGCGCTCCATCAGCCGCTCGTCGAGGTAGATGGTCATCGACTCGGGGAGGCCGAAGACCGTCACGCCGCCGATCAGCTGGCCGGTCAGCTGCGCGGTCTCCTCGGCGGCGGCGAAGGAGATGCGTTTGATGCCGGCGATCTTGCTGACCTTGTGATTGACGTCGAGCTTGGTGGTGGCCAGCACCAGGCAGGCGAAGTACTGCTTCGGCTCGCTCTTGGCCACGACCACGATGGCGTTCGCGGCGTTCTCGCGCGGGATGCCGTAGGCGGCGCAGAAGGCGTCGGTATCGGCCAGCTCCGGGTCGCAGTCGAGCACCTCGTGCGCGATGCCGAGGGCCTCGAGCTGCTGCCGGACGCCGGGGTCTAGCTCGCTCACTGCGTCGCCTCCGCGGCGGTCTGGCAGGGGAGGTCGACGCGCACCACGCTGCCTGCACTGATCCGAAACATGCACGAGCTCTCGCGGATGGTGGCGCGGTAATCACCAGGGGGAAGATTCAGCGCGCCGAAGAAACCGCCGCCGTCGGTGGTCGCCAGGCGCCGGACGGAGTCGGACTCGATGATCACCGTCGCGCCGTCGAGCGGCGCGAAGCCCATCACCGCGCCGCCGCTCTCCGCGCGTCCGGCCGGCGGCGTCGCCTTCGCCGCGAACGGCCCCTTCGACAGCGCGGCGAAGAACTCCTCGTTGGTCCGCTTCGGCTTCGGCGGCACCGCCTTGTTCGTGCTGTTCATTCGCACCGTCTGCGGCGTGGTGTCGCCGACGGCGAAGAAGACCACGCCGTCCGCGCCCGCCTTCTGCGCGCGCCGCGCCTGCTGCAGCGAGCCTTCCATGGCGTTCATGTAGGCGCCGATGCCCGGCACCGCGGCGCGCCCCGCCTGGTGCGCGCTCGCCACCAGGAAGGCCAGCCAGTCGTCGAACTGCTTGCGCTCCATTGGCGCGTGCTCGCGCTTGTAGAGCATCGGGCTGGCCACGTCGATGATCCCCTCGCGCAGCCACGCCGGCCAGTCCTGGAACACGCGGCTGTACGCCTCGGTCGACTCGAAGCCGCCGCTGGCGCGCGGCCCGCGCGCCCAGGCGATCAGCGCGGCGGAGACTTTCAGCGACGGACGCGCGGCCTTCGCCGAAAGGTAGAAGCGGCGCACGAAGCTCGTCACCTGGTCGCGCCGCCAGTCGTTCCAGCGCGGATCGTTCGACTTCGGATACCCCGACGTCCCGTACCGCGCGTTGAAGCGCGCCACGCTCGTCTCGTTGTAGCCGACGTTGACGCCCATCCGCTGTCCCTTGGCCCAGTCGATCGGCGCCTCGGGATAGCGGATGCGGTCGAGGTGGATGCCGTCGATGTCGTAGGCGCGCACCAGGTGGAGGAGGACGTCGATGGTGTACGCCGCCGCGTCGGGATGTCCGAGGTCGATGTACCAGTCGAAGCCGAAGCGCTGCCCGTCGTAGGCGGTGCCGCGCGCGTTGTACGGCAGCGCGCACGTGGCCCACTGCTGCCGTCCGGTGTATGGGCGGCCGTTCTTCGCGTCCCAGATGTGCTGCAGGAAGACGTGGCGGGCGTCGCGCGGCAGCGGATCGGTGCGCGGATCGATGCGCGCCACCGCGCCGACGATGACGAAGGCGTGCACCTCGATGCCGCGCGCGTGCGCCTGTTCGATGAGGTAGCGGAGCGGATCGAAGCTCCAGCGGCCGTCCGCGTCCGGCTCGCCGACGCCGGCCACCTCGGTCAGCGGCTCGGCGGAGTCGAGATACCAGGAGTCGCCGCGGCGGCGCACCTCGACGAAGAGGGCGTTGGCGTTGCTCTTCACCGCGGCGTCGATCACGCGGCCGACGTCGACGCGCGTGGCCAGCGAGGTGCGGAAGGTCTCGACCCAGTAGGCGCGGTATTCGGACCTTGTTTCAGCCTGGCCCGCCGCCGCCATGCAGGCGACGAACGCGATCGCGAACAACCGCTTCATCGTCTGTGAGAGATTGTACGCGACGATGCAACCCGGCGAACGTCCCATCAAGACGCTCGAGCGCGTCCTCTCCAAGGCCGGCCTCGGATCGCGCACCGAGGCGCGGCGGTGGATTGCCGCCGGACGGGTGCGCGTCAACGGCAAGGCGGTGCGCGATCCCGACCAGTGGGTCGACCTGGAGCGCGACCGCGTCGAGTTCGACGGCAAGCCGCTCCGCCGCGAGCGCCGCATCTATCTATTGATGTACAAGCCGACCGGCTACCTCACCACGCACCGCGACCCGCAGGGGAGACCGACGGTTTACGACCTGCTGCCGGATGAGGACCGCTATCTCTTCTCCGCCGGCCGCCTCGACCTCGACACGAGCGGGTTGTTGATCCTGACCAACGACGCGCAGTTCGCCGAGCGCCTCACCAATCCCGAGTACCACATCCCGAAGACGTACCTGGTCAAGGCCAGCCGCCACCTGACCGACGACGATCTCGACAAGCTCCGCACCGGCCTCGAGCTGCGCGACGGCATGACCCGCCCGGCGACGGTGGAGCGGATCCGCGAGGCGGGCGGCAAGACGGTCTTCGAGATCACCATCACCGAGGGCCGCAACCGCCAGGTGCGCCGGATGGTCGAGGCGCTGGAGGCGAAAGTGCTGAAACTGGTGCGCGTGGCCATCGGCACGATCCGCATCGGCGAGCTGCAGATGGGGAAGACGCGCGAGCTGACGGAAGAGGAGGTCAGGACGCTAGCTCGTCGACCACCGGCCACGTCGCCTCGCGCCACTCGCCGGCCATGAGCAGGCCGGCCGCGGCGAGGTAGATGGCGACGTCGCGCTTGTCGAAGCGATCGGCGAGCGCGGCGACGGCCTCGCGCACGGCGGCGGCGGACGGCGGCGTGTAGTCGTCCGCCTCGATCGAGCCGTTCACGTGCGGCACGTTCCACTTGTCGAGGAAGGCGCCGAGCATCTCGCGCTGCTCGTGCGTGTGGTAGAGCATCAGCGCCGTCTCGAAGGCCTGCTCGAACTCCGCCGCGCCGGCGCGGCCGGCCAGCAGCTCCGCCTTCTTCTCCGGCGGCATCTTGCGCACCGTCTCGTCGCGGAAATGCAGCGCGCGGGCGAGCTGGATGGCGGCCACCGCCCTGGCCTGATCGTCGGCGAAGCGCCAGAAGGCGGTGAGGATGCGCTTGCGGCGCTCAGCGTCGGCGAGGTCTTTGAGGATACGGCGGGCGGTCCACATATCGATGACAGGATGACAGGATGACGGATGACAGGATGACGGTCCTACATCCCGTCTTCCCGTCATTCTGTCATCCCGTCCTCACGGCGTATACCTCCGCGTCGGAATCCCCTCCGACTGGCTGATCGACAGCTCCGCCATCATCTTGATCAGCTTGCGCCCCGGCTCGTCGGCGTTCTTGAACGTGTGGCAGAGCATCTCGATGTGCTCGCGGCCTTCGCTGGCGGAGATGGTGAAGCCGTGCGCCGGCTGCTCGGGACGCGTGGTGGTGGTGCGGCGCCATGCGCCGTTGACCAGCTCGAAGCGGATGAACTCCGTCCCCTTGCCGGTCTGGAAGCACTGCGCCGCCTCGGCCGGGATGCCGCGCGCGTTCGCTTTCTGCTCGTCGAGCGCGCGCGCCACCAGCGCGGCGATCATGGAGCGCAGCGCCTCGCGCGACTGCTGATCGGCGTGCAGGATGCGCAGGCCGGCGTGGTAGACGCTCTTCTCCGCGGCGCTCTTGGCCAGCCGTTCGAGGGTGTTGCGCGTCACCTCGCAGCGCAGCTCGATCGGCGTCGCCTCCCAGGCGAACTCCAGCACGCACTCCCGGCCCGGTGAGGGGAGCGTTCCCTGGTGCGCGATGCGTGCGCCCTGCAGGGAGATGTCGATGATGAAGACCCGCGCCACGCCGACGCGCGCCACGTGTGGGCGCGCGAGGCTCGCGCGCTGGTACCGCCTCCGCTCTTCGGTAGGGATGGACAAGCCGTAATATCTTACGGTGTCAGGGCCTGCCGGAGAATTCGCGCTGCCGTCGACGCGCTGCAGGATCGACGGCAGCGAGCTGCGCGTCTCTCGTTTTCCCGGCGGCATCAGCGACCCGGCCCGCACGCTGATCTGCGTCCCCGGCTATGGCGCGCTGGGTGAGTCGTTCGCCCGGCTGGCGCCGCTCGCCGACCGGTGGGACGTCCATCTGCTGACGCCGCCCGAGGATTGGGAGCGATTCCCCGACGTCCTGGCGCACCAGGCGTCGCTGGTGACGGGCTATGCGCGGCAGTTCGACCGTCCGCTGCTCCTCGGCACATCCTTCGGCGGGCCGATCGCTATCCAGGCGGCGTCGAGACTCGGCGACGCGCTCGGCGGGCTGGTGCTGGTCTCCACCTACGCCGCGCTCCGCCATCCGCTGCGGCACCTCCTGCCGATCATCAAATACCTCGAGATGGCGGCGTACCTCGTCATGCGCCTGGGCGTCTACATCGTGGGCGGTCCCCACCTCGACCGCGCCGCGGCGCACGAGCTGCTGCGGCAGGTCAGCTCCATCAGCCGGCAGGAGAAGCACGCGCGACTGGTGGCGGCGCTGACCTGCGATCTCGAGCCGGCGGCGTCGCGCCTCGCCGTGCCGACCCTCGTCGTCCACGGCACCTCCGACCGCATCGTGCCGTTCTCCTCCGGCAAGGCGCTGGCCGCCATCATCCCCGGCGCGGAGCTCTGCGTGCTGTGGGGCGTCGGCCACGTGCCGTACCTCACCGAGCCGACGGCGATCGTCGATCAGGTCGACGCGTTCGCGCGCCGCATCTCCCAGAGCAGGTGACTGAGATGCGAGCGGCGTGACTCGCCGGTGGTGACGATCAGCAGCTTGGTGATCTTCAGCTCCAGCGGATCGGTATAGAGCAGGATCAGCATCTCGCGGATGAAGCTCGTGCCGAGGGTGATGTCGTTGTCGGTGCCAACGCCGAGGCGCAGCCCTTTCTTCTCCCACCAGGAGAAAGGGTGGTCGTTGTAGTCCTCCAGCGCGCCGGTGAGCTTCTTGTTGGACGACGGCAGCGAGACGAGGGTGAGGCGCTTGTCGATCATCCGGTTGAGGACGTCGTGCTGGTAGTGCTCGACCTCGCGCGCGTGATGGAACTTCGTCTTCGTGGCCAGCGTCGCCTCGGCGTCGTTCAGCGGGACGCCGTTCAGCAGCTTGGCGCGGATCTCCTCGCGGCCGCTGGTGTCCATGTCCATCAGCTCCGCGTGCTCGCGCGAGCCGGCGGACACCGGCTCGCCGCGGCGGTTCGCGCGGAGGATGCGCTGCAGCATGCTGTGGAAGTAGTAGTTCGGGTTGATGCCGAGGGAGAGGCCGTGCTCGATGGCGTCGACGTACCAGATGTTCATGGCGTTGTCGACGGCCTGCACCCCCTGGCGCAGGGTGTTCCACGTCTCGCCGTGATGGCTGCGGGTGCGGAAGCCGTAGGCCTGCAGCTTGCGCATGCCGACGCGCATCTCCTGGAAGTGCGCCTTGCGGTAGAAGCCGCGCTCGTCGCCGACGGTGTCGACCTCGTTGACGACGTCGCGCAGCTCCGGATGGCGCTTCCGCAATTCGACGATCTGCCGCACCTGGTCGTCGAAGCTCTCCCGCTTCGAGGCGTAGCGCGTGGCGTCGTAGAAGCCCGGCTCCTTCCGGAAGCTCGGCGAGAGGACGAACTGGAACGCCGGCACCTCGCTCTGGAACGAGCGGAACCCCTCGTATAGCCCGAGCAGCACGTCCTCCGGGGTGACGATGTCAGGCACCTGCTCGGTGGGGTCGGTGGTCTCGCGGAAGAGCGTGAACTTCAATCGCAGCGAGCCGACGTTGGCCGTGCGATAGAGGCGGCTGGCCATGTGATACGCGGCGTCGCGATGCGCGTCGCGGCTGGTGAGGATGAGCTTCGGGAGGTAGAGGATCTTCAAGTAGCGGTCGAAGCGGTCGTTCTCGCCGATGCGGATCAGCGAGGCGACGTCGCCCGCGTTGCGGATGATCGTGTCCGGCCCGTAGATCTGCCGCACGCGCTGCGCCAGCGGCGGATCCTCCAGCAGCGGCGCCAGGCGCGGGTAGACGAAGTCGGCGTCGAGCGAGCCGCTCAAGTGAATGTGCTCGTCGCGGAAGGGGATGGGAAAAGCGCGGAAGAACTCCTCCAGCGCGTGCGACACCGGATGCTCGAGCAGCGCCTCCAGCGGCGCCGCGTTGAGCCGGAACCGCCCCAGCAGCGCATGGAACTCGCGAATGCGCCCTGCCAACTCGTCCTCGAGATGCGGCGCCGCCTCGGCCAGCGCGAGGGTGTCCTCCAGCGAGAGGCCGCTGGTCTCGCTGATCAGCTGCGTGAAGAAGCGGGTGAGGCGGGGAACGACGAGCATTACCGCGGCGTCGCCATCCCCAGCTCCCTCCACAAGAACGCGAACACGTCCGTCTGCGCGTTCACGATGTCGGACAGGCCTCCCATGCCGTGGCCGGCGGCGGAGTTGGTGCGCAGCAGGATGGGGCGGGGAGAACTGGTGGCTTCCTGCAGGCGCGCGGCGAACTTGCGGGAGTTCATCGGGTCGACGCGGCCGTCGTTGTCGCCGGTGAGGAGCATGACCGCAGGGTAGGCGGTGCCGTCCTTGACGTGATGGAGGGGTGAGTAGGCCATCATGGCGCGCAGCTGGTCGGGCTCCTTCAACGACCCGAACTCGGTGGTGTTGAAGACGCCGTTCGGCGTATCGAGCCAACGCGGCATGTCGTAGATGCCGACGTGCGAGACGACGGCGCGGTAGAGTTCGGGGTGCTGCGTGACCTGCACGCCCATCAGCAGCCCGCCGTTGCTGCCGCCCTCGATGGCCAGCTTCGACGGGCTGGTGTACTTGCGGCCGATCAGGTGCTGCGCGCACGCGGCGAAGTCGTCGAAGACGTTCTGCTTGGTCAGCATCCGCCCCGCCTCGTGCCATGCCTCGCCGAACTCCGCGCCGCCGCGGATGTTGGCCACCGCGACGATGCCGCCGGCGTCGAGCCAGAGGCGGTTGCGCAGGCTGGTGCCGGGGCGGCTGCTGATGGAGTAGCCGCCGTAGCCGGTGAGGATGGTCGGGTTCGTGCCGTCGAGCTTCGTTCCCTTGCGGTAGATGATGTTCACCGGCACCTTGGTGCCGTCCTTCGACGTCGCCATCTCGCGCACCACCACGGCGTCGCTGAAGTCGGCGGGCGACACGGTGCGCAGCGGCGTGGCGGAGACCTTCCTGGTCGACGCGTTGAAGCGGTACCACTCCTGCGGCTTGGTGAAGCTGCCGTTGCGGAAGAGGATGTCGTCGCTGCCGACGCGCACCAGCTCGTTGACCGCGGAGACGGGGAGGATCGGCACGCTGCCGAGCGGCTTGCCGGCGCGGTCGAAGGTCAGCAGCTCCGACGGGCCGCCCGACATCATGGAGACGTAGAGCACCTTCTTCCCGGCCACGAAGCCGTCGATCGACATCGGGCGCTTCTGGCTTTCCTTCTGCGCGATCTTCGGTACGGGCTTCAGGCCGTCGGGCAGCGGCGGCTCGGCCTTCGTGCTGTCGACGACGGTCTGCGCGCTGGAGAGCTTCGGATCGCTGAGCGGAAGGCGGAGGATCTTTCCGTTCGGCGCGTTGTCGTGCGACATCAGGTAGAGCGCGCCGTCGCCGCCGAAGTCCACCTGCGGGATCTTGTCCTCGAAGCGCGCCACCTGCGTCCAGCCGCCGTCCGGCTTGCGCAGCCAGTGGCCGACCTCGCCGCCGTCGCCGTTGCGCACCGCGGCGAGGATGTACTTGCCGTCGTCGGAGGTCTGCAGCGTCGTCTCCGCGATGCGCGGGAACTCCTTGCCGAGGACGTACGTGTCGGACGACGCGGGCGTGCCGAGGGAGTGGAAGTAGACCTGCTGGTAGAAGTTGATGTCTTCCTTCGCCCGCTCGTCGCCCTGCGGATAGCGCGTGTACCAGAAGCCGGTCCCCTCGGCGTTCCAGGCCAGGCCGCCGCCGGCGGTGGCGAAGTTCACGCGCGGCACGACGTCGCCCTGTTCCTTGCCGGTGGCGACATCGAAGACGTGCACCGAGCCGTCCTCGCTGCCGTGGAGCGAGAGCGAGATGGCCACGCGCTTGGCGTCGAGCGTCGGCACGTAGAAGTCCATGGAGATGCCGCCCTTGGCGTCGGCGGCGGTGGGGTCGTAGAGCACGCGCTCCGACTTCGCGTCGGACGGCGTGTCGAAGACCACCAGCATCGGCTGCTCTTTCGGCGGCTCGGACTTCAGCGCGAACAGCTTTCCGCCGCGCTCGGTGAGGCCGAAGTATCCGAGGCGCGGCGCCTTATAGAGCTTGGCCAGGCGCTGCGCGATCGCCGCGCGCGCCGGCACCGCGTCGAGCACGGAGCGCGTCAGCTTGTTCTCCTCCGCCACCCAGGCCTTCACCGCCGGATCGTCGGCGTTCTCCAGCCACTGGTAGTTGTCGGTGTACGCCATGTCGCCGTAGCGCTGCTCGACGGGATGTTTCGGGGTGGTGGGGTAGGTGAGGGCGGTGGCCGCGGCTGCGAGAAGAACGATTGTGGCGCGCATGTGGGAAAGTCTATCCTGAGCGGCCATGGTCCTCGCCCTCCTCCTCCTCTCGCTTCAGGCCCAGACGAAATTCGGCACCTCGGTCGAGGTCCGTGTCGTCAACATCGACGTCGTGGTCACCGACAAGCAGGGCCACCGCGTCAGCGGCCTGACCAGGGACGACTTCGAAGTCCTCGAAGACGGCCGGCGGCAGACGATCACCAACTTTTACGAGGCCAAGCAGTCGACCGGCGGGCTTCAGCCCGCCGACGCCGGCGTGAACGCCGCCGCTCCACAAGAGCAGCCGCCCTCCGAGGCGCGGCCGCGGCGTTTCGTCTTCTTCATCGACAACGACTCGCTCAACCCGCTGGTCCGCAAGCAGTTCTTCCTCGGGCTGCGGAAGTTCGTCGACGTACAGCTGCGGCCGGGCGATCAGGCCTCCGTCATCAACTGGAGCCGCACCGGCCTGCAGATCGCCGCGCCGCTGACGGAGGACCGGGGCGTGCTGAAGGCGGCCATCGACGCGGCGGAAGCGGCGCCGTCGCCGACCGCATCGCGCAGCAACTACACCCGCGTGCGGCAGACCTGTATCCGCGACCTCGACCTCGTCAACAGCGGCCGGATGAGCATGGTCACCGCCTACGCCGACTGCGTCAACGTCGTCCGCCAGGAAACCGCGGTGATGGTCAACGACTCGCGCCTGCTGATGAACGCCATCAACGTGGCCATGACCATCGCCGCCGGCGCGGAAGGGAAGAAGGTGCTGGTCCTCGCCGGCTCCAGCCTGCCGCAGAAGCCGGGGCACGAGATGTTCCGCTTCGCCAACCTGCTCTTCGCCAGGATGATGCGCAGCTTCGACGCGCCGAACGAGCAGAACTCCGAGGAAGACCTGAAGATGCAGAAGGAGATGATCGAGCGGCTGGCGCGCAGCGCCAACGCGCACGGCGTCTCGCTCTACACCGTCGATGCGCCGATGGCCATCGACGGCGTGGAGATCCAGACGAAGACCGGCGGCCAGGACTTCGGCATCGACTTCCTCCGGATGGAGAACACCGAGGCGGCCATGGGAACGCTGGCGGAGATGACCGGCGGCATGACGCTCTTCCGCCCCTCCGACTTCACCGTGGCCCTCGGCAGCGTCGCCTCCGATCTCGATTCGTTCTACTCGATCGGCTACCGCCCGGGCGACGACATCGGCCGCGACCGCAACGTGGTGGTGCGCGTGAAGAAGGGCGACTACGTCGTCCGCTCGCGGCAGACCTACGCGCCGAAGACCGCCGAGGAGCAGATGAGCGACCGCGTGATCGCCAACATCTACTCGCCGGCCAAGTCGGAGATGCCGGTGACCATCAAGACCGGCGCGCCGAAGCCGGGGGAGAAGGGCAACTTCACCGTGCCGATCGAGGTGAGCTTCCCCTCCACGCTGACACTGCTGCCCGAGGACGCGAAGCTCGTCGGCGGCTTCACCACCTACATCGCCGTCGGCAACAAGCAGGGAGTGCTGTCGGCGCTGTCGCGCTCGCCGCAGCCGGTGGCCGTGCCGGTGGCGGAGGAAGCGGTGTTCCGCAAGTCGCCGATCACCTACGGCGTGACGCTGACCATCAAGCCCGGTGAAAATCTTGTGTCGATCGCGGTCGTCGACCAGGTGAGCCGCGTCGTCGGCTACGCGCGGACGTTGATACAGACACCATGAACGATCATTTTGCCAGCTTGTCCAACAGTGTCCCTCGCCCGCGTGAGCGGGAGAGGGTGGCCGAAGGCCGGGTGAGGGCCGCGCTGCTCGCCATTTTCCTCGCCGCCGCTGTCGCCCGCGCCGACGTCGCCGAAAAAGTCGACGCCCTCTTCGCCGCCTACGCGAAGCCCGACGTCCCCGGCTGCGCGGTCGGCGTGGCGCAGGGCGGCAAGATCGTGCTGGAGAAGGCGTACGGCATGGCCAACCTCGAGCACGACGTCCCGCTGACGCCGAACACGATCTTCGAGGCCGGCTCGGTCTCCAAGCAGTTCACCGCCGCGGCGGTGCTGACGCTGGCGGCGGACGGCAAGCTGTCGCTCGACGATCCGGCGCGCAAATACCTCCTGGAGCTGCCGGAGTCGGCGGCCAAGGTCACCATCCGGCAGATGCTGTCGCACACCTCCGGGCTGCGCGACTGGGGCACCATCGTCAGCATATCCGGCTGGCGCCGCGGCACGCGGCTCTTCACCCATCCGCACGTGCTGGAGGTGCTCGGACGCCAGCGCGAGCTGAACTTCGCGCCGGGCACGCAGTGGTCGTACAGCAACAGCGGCTACAACCTGGCGGCGATGATCGTGGAGCGCGTCAGCGGCAAGTCGTTCTCCGACTTCACGCGCGAGCGGCTGTTCATCCCCAACGGGATGACGCACAGCAGCTGGCGCGACGACTACACGCGCGTGGTGAAGGGGCGCGCCACCGCGTACGACCCGAACAAGGACGGCAGCTTCAGCTCCGACATGGACTTCGAGAACATCTACGGCAACTGCTGCCTGCTGACCACGGTCGGTGACCTGCTGCGCTGGAACCTCAACTTCAACGGCCCGATCCGCGAGCAGATGCAGACGCCGACCAAGCTGGCCGGCGGCCTCACCACCGACTACGGCCTCGGCCTCTTCCTCGGCGACGGCGGCGACGTCTACCACGGCGGCGCGACCGCCGGGTGGCGCGCCTTCCTGATCCGCCGCCCCAAGGGCGACGTCTCCATCGCCATGCTCTGCAACCGCGGCGACGCCAGCGGAGGGGTGACCGAGAAAGTCGCCACTGAGTTCGGCGCGCCCGCGGCACCGCCGCCCGCACCGCTGGCGCCGCCCGTGGTGGCGACGGCGCCCGACGGCCTCTACGTCGACAAGGCCACCCACGCCTTCCTCCGCATCAAGGACAACGCCGTGGTCCGCGGACCGAAGCTGACGCCGCTCGCCGCCGACCGCTTCCGCGCCGGGCGCAACCTCGAGCTGCGCTTCGAGGGCGACACGATGCACATGATCAACATCCACAAGCCGGAGGCGGTCTACGTGAAGATGGCCGAGGCGACGGCGCCGAAGCTCGAGGAGTACACCGGCGCGTACACCAGCGAAGAGGTCGGCGTGACCTACCGGATGGTGGTGGAGAACGGGAAGCTGGCGGCGAAGCTGCCGCCGTCGACCACCTTCGAGCTCGACCCGACGTACGCCGACGGCTTCACCGCGGGCGGGACGCTGCTGCATTTCACACGCGACGCGAAGGGACGCGTGGACGGCGTCGACCTGAAGTCCGACGTCAGCCCCGGCGACGGCTCCGCGCGCGTGGAGCGCGTGCACTTCACGCGGGGCAAATGACCTCGCGCCACGGCGGCGCCGACCGCGTCTCCACCAAGACCAAGCTCGCCGCCGAGCTGCGCATCCTCGGCGAAGTGCTGGTGCGCGCGCGCGAGCGGGCGAAGCTCAAGCAGTCCGACGTCGCGGCTCGGCTCGGACTGCCGGCCTCGTACCTGTCGAAAGTCGAGAGCGGCACGCGGCGCCTCGACGTGGTCGAGCTCATTCGCATCGCCGAGGCGATGGGCATCGAGCCGGCGGAGCTGGTGCGGGAGGTGGCGGCGGCGCTGCGCGGGTAGAATGAACCGATGGCCGAGCCGCGAAAAACCGTCTTCGTGAGCTACGCCCACGAGGATCGGAAGTGGGCGGAAGCGCTATCGACCTTCCTCGCCCCCTGGATCCGCGACAAGCGCCTCAACCTGTGGGACGACTCGAAGATCCAGTCCGGCCAGCAGTGGCGGGCGGAGATCGAGACGGCGCTCGACGAGGCCAGCGTCGCCGTCCTGCTGGTCACGCCGAGCTTCTTCAACTCCGACTTCGTCATGAACCACGAGCTTCCGGTGCTGCTCGATCGCGCCGGGAAGCAGCAGCTCCGCCTGATCTGGGTCGCGGTCGAGCACTCCGGCTACGCGTCGTCGCCGCTGGCGCCGTTCCAGGCGGTGAACGATCCGCAGCGCCCGCTCGAGATGCTGAGCAAGCCGAGACGGAACGAGGCGATGGTGGAGATCGCCAGGAGGATCGCCGACGCGGTGACCATCGGCACCTTCGCCGGCGGGCTGCAGATCGTCGACGCCACGACCGAGCCGATGCAGGCCGCCGTGGAGCGGCGCTCGGAAGTCACCAGCCGCAGCTTCGGCGTGCAGGCGGTCTACGAGCCGGAGCGCGACCGTATCAGCTTCACCGGCGCGACCGAGACCATCACCGTGGCCGACCTCGTTCATCTGGCGCCCGAGGATCGCGAGTTCATCGCCGACCTGGAGGACTCGCTGGTCCACAACTACCAGCGCTGGAAGCTGGTGCGGGCAAGGCTCGGCAATGCCGGCGGCGCGCTCGACGGCGAGGTGGAGGAGGAAGTGGCGCGGATCACGAAGCTGATCTGCCGCGACCTCAACAGCATCCTCGACTTCCTCCGCGACATGTACAAGTACCAGCTCCAGGATCACTACGGGCGCTACCGCTTCATCTGCCAGCAGCTCGGCGCCCCGGCCTAGCGGGCGGAGACACGCAGCACTTCGAAGTCCTCCGACCGCACCAGCTGCTGCATCGCCGCGTTCAGGTCCTCGGGCGGCGCGGTCAGGCGGCGCGTCCCGAGATCGAGCCAGCCGCCGGTCGAGGTGACGCGCGCCGCGCGCTCACCGTCGGCGCGGAAGAACTCGTTGCGCATCCGGAAGCGCGCGCCGTCCTCACTCAGGCCCGCGATCATCAGCGTCACGCGCACCGGCTCCAGCAGCCGCAGCTCGCGGAAGTATTCGAGCTCGTCGCGCAGGATCACCGGCCCGATGCGGCGCTTCTCGAACTCGCGCATGGAGAAGCCGTGGTCGGCGAAGAACATCATCCGCACGTCGGCGCCGGCGTCGAGGTAGGCGGTGTTCTTCATGTGGCCGTTGAAGTCCATGTCGCCCCAGCGGGCATAGAGCGTCCTCTCGAACGGCGGCATCACAACATGATAGTTTCCGCGGCCCATGTTCGACTTCGATTTCGCGGTGGCGGGCGGCGGACCGGCGGGATGTTCGGCGGCGACGCGCCTGGCGCAGCACGGCTACTCCGTCGTCCTCTTCGAGCGCGAGACCTTTCCCCGCTTTCACATCGGCGAGTCGCTGCTGGCCACCACCAACGAGGCGCTGGAAGCCATCGGGGCCGTCGACAAGATCGTCGCGGCGAAGTTCCCGGTGAAGTGGGGGGCGCGCCTCGTCACCCACGACGGGCGCAGCGGCCGCGGTGTCAACTTCGCCGAGGTGAGCGAGGTGAAGCGGCCGCAGACGTATCAGGTGCCGCGCGCCGAATTCGACCGCCTGCTGATGGAGCGCGCGCGCGAGGTGGGCGTCGACGTGCGCGAGGCGACGCGCGTCACGGCCTTCGAGATCGCCGCCGACGCGGCGAACATCGACTTCGCCAACGGCGCGCCGGGGCGCGTCCGCGTCCGCGCGCTGGTCGACGCCACCGGGCGGCAGGGGCTGGTGGCGCGCAAGCTCGGGCTGCGCACCGACGAGCCACTGCTGGCCAACATCGCCATCTTCTCCCATTACAAGAATGTGCCGCGGCTTCCCGACGGCAACCCCGACGACATCCGCATCGTGGCCCGCAACGACTCCGGCTGGTACTGGCTCATCCCCATCTCCGCGGAGCTGATGAGCGTCGGCGTGGTCCTGCCGAAGAACCTCTTCATGCAGATGCCGGAAGGGACGCCGGAGGAGCGGCTGGAACGCGCGCTGGCGGACACGCCGGCCGTGGCCGAGCTGATGAAAGACGCGCAGCGCGAGTGGCCGGTGCGCGTGGAAAAGGACTTCTCGTACAGCGCGAAGACCTATGCCGGCGACCGCTGGATCCTGGCCGGCGACGCCGGCTCGTTCCTCGACCCGGTCTTCTCCACCGGCGTCTCCATCGCCATGGAGTCGGGGATCGAGGCGGCCGACGCGCTGCACCGCGCGGCGAAGCGCGGCGACTTTTCCGCGCGGCAGTTCACCGCCTTCTCCCGCCGGCAGCGGAAGCGCTTCCGCACCTTCCGCCGCTTCGTGATCGGCTTCTACACCCCGCAGTTCCGCGACCTCTTCTTCAAGCCCAACCCGCCGCACCGCCTCTTCCGTGCGGTGGTCACCGTGCTGGCGGGGCGGTGGAACGCCAGCCTCTGGACGCGCCTGCTGAACAACATCTTCTTCGCGCTGGTGGCGGTGCAGAAGCGTTATGCCGTCACGCGTCCGCTCTTCCGGCGCGGGCGCGGCGCGGGCTACCCGGGCTAAGGCACCGCCGCGGTCTGCTGCTGCGGCAGCTCGCCGACCAGTTTCGTCGCCAGATCCTGCATGCTGTGCGCCGTCACGAAGATGCCGTTGAAGAGATGCACTTTGATCTCGGTGATGCGCGGCTCTTTCTCGCGCAGGCCGAGCGCCAGGCGGACGATGAACCGTGCGTAGGAGAGGATCTCGCTCTGTTCGAAGACGCGGAAAAAATCGTTGGGTCGTCCGTCGCATCCTTTCGCTGTCCGATGCCGGGTCACCGGGGTGGAGTCGAAGGCGAAGACCGTGGTGACGGCGCCGCACGAACGGTAGGCGGCGGTTTGCGCCAGCCCTCCGCCCAGCGAGTGGCCCGTGGTGACGATCTTGGTTTGCGGGCCGTAGCGCTCGCGGATGACGTTGATGATGTCCGCCGTCACGCGCTCCGTTTGTTCGTAGTGATCCTCGATTCCGATGGAGGCGCCGAACCAGCGCAGGTTCGAGATCCAGTCGGCGGGGATGTGAGTGCCGCGAAAGGCCAGCAGCGCGACCGGCGGCGACGATTGCCTGTTGACCCATAGCCGGTAGGTCAGATCGGGCGTCTGCCGTTTGCCGTCGACCTTCGTTCGCGGGAGGTCGGTGTCCTCCTCCCATTGCGGCGGCAGGACACCCGTCAATTTCTCGGTCACCGGAATGTCCTGATAGACCGCGGCACTGGCCAGGGCGGCTTCGCGCAGCTGCGCCAGCTCGGGGAACAACCGCGGCAGCTCGGCGATCTCGTGATGTTCGCTTCCATCATGGCCGCGCACGATGGCCATCGAGCCCGACGTCGTTCCGCACGCGCAGAGCAGGGCTCCCAGAGCTCCCGCCATCGCCAGCCGAATGCCCAGTCGTACCATTTGCGCCCTCCTGTCGGATACCAGCTTAGACGGACGTTCATCATTTCTTCATGACCCGCGGCTACGATGGCCGGATGCGCCGCCGCGTCCTGGTCGTGGAAGACGACCCGAAGATCCGCTCCACCATAGAGCTGTACCTCCGCCACGACGGCTTCGACGTGACCAGCGTGGCGCGCGGCGACGAGGCGGTGGCCGCGGCGCGTGACGCGCACCTGGTCATCCTCGACATCATGCTGCCCGGCGGCGACGGCATCGAGATCTGCCGCGCCATCCGCGCCGCCGCGCCGACGCCGATCATCTTCGTCACCGCGCGGACCACCGAGGAGGACAAGCTGCGCGGGCTCGACGTCGGCGCGGACGACTACGTGACCAAGCCGTTCAGCCCGCGCGAATTGATGGCCCGCGTGCGCGCCGTCTTCCGCCGCGCGCCTTCGCCCGACGAGACGCTGACCGTGGGGCGCATCGCCATCGACGGCGCGCGGCGCGCGGCGAGCGTGGAGGGACGGGAGGTGGCGCTGACGCCGACCGAGCTGCGGCTGCTCGAGGCGCTGGCGCGCGCGGCGGGACGCACCGTGACGCGCGAGCAGCTCATTCGCAACGCCTTCGGCGACGACTACGACGGCCTCGATCGCACCGTCGACGTCCACATCATGAATCTCCGGCGCAAGCTCGGCGACGCGGGCGAGGCCATCGTCACCGTCTTCGGCGCCGGCTACCGCCTCGAGCGCGTATGAGACGCCGCGTCCTCCTGGTCGTCTCCGTCGTGCTGCTGCTCGCCATCATCGCCGTGGCGGTCGTCTCGCAGTTCACGGCGCGCACGGAGTTCGATCGCGCGCTGCAGGCCAGGAACTCCGCGGAGATGGATCAGGCGGCGGCGACGATCCGCCGCGACCTCCACGCGCGCGTCGACAACTTCCAGCACATCGTCGTCGGCGGGGACGGCAAGATCATCGCCGCCAATCCGCCGTCGCTGGCGCAGGCGGACATCCGCTTCCTCCCGAACGGCCTGGAGATTCACGACAAGCGCGGCCCCGAACAGATGGTGCTGCAGCTGCGCGGCAACGCTTATCCGATCCTCGACGCCGGCGGGCGCCGTGTGGCCACGGCGTACTTTCTGCCGAAGCCCGGCCCGCCGCAGCGCCGGATCTTCGCCAGCGCGGTACGGCGCTCGTTGCTGCTGGTCACCGCGGCCGCCGCGCTGATCGCGCTGGCGCTCACCGCGGCGATGCTCCGGCGCCTCTTCGCGCCGGTGGAGGCGCTGACGGAAGCGGCGCGCGCCATCGCGCGCGGCGAGCGCGGGCCGCGCATCCCCGTGCAGGGTCGCGACGAAGTGCACGAGCTGGCGGCAGCGTTCAACGCCATGTCCGAGGCGCTGGAGCGCAACGAGCAGGCGCGGCGGCAGATGGTGAGCGACGTGGCGCACGAGCTGCGCACGCCGCTGACCAACATCCGCTGCGCGGTGGAAGCAGCGCAGGACGGCATCGCGCCGGCCGACCTGGCCTCGATCGGCGAGGAGGTCACCGCGCTCTCGCGCCTGGTCGACGACCTGCAGCAGCTCTCGCTGAGCGACGCCGGACAACTGCGGCTGGAACTGACGGACGTCGCGCTGGCCGAGGTCGTCGCCGCGGCGGTCGACGGCATCCGCGCGCAGGCGCGCGAGGTCGTCATTCGTGTCGACGTCGACCCGACCCTGCGTGTCCGCGCCGACCGCGCCCGCCTCGGCCAGATCCTCCGCAACCTCCTCGGCAACGCCATCCGCTACGCGCGGACCTCGGTGACGGTCGAGGCGCGCGACGGCGCGATCGCCGTCATCGACGACGGCCCCGGCTTCCCTCCCGACGACCTCCCGCGCGTCTTCGACCGCTTCTACCGCGCCGACGCCTCGCGCTCCCGGGCGGGCGGCGGCTCGGGCCTCGGGCTGGCGATCGCGAAGGAGCTGGTGCGCTTGCATGGAGGGACGATCGTGGCGGAGAACCGGGCGGGTGGGGGAGCGGTGGTGAGGTTGACGCTGCCCTTCATCAGTTCTTAACGGCTCCCCCGTAAGTTCCCTCCATGAGAAAGCTACTGATCCTCCTCCTCCTCCTTTCCACGTCGCTCATCGCTCAACAACCCCAGCGCGTCATCGTCCGCGCCGGCGACGGCCCGGACGAAAACGCCACCAAGGACTGGCCGAAGCTGCAGGCGCCGTCGGAGTCGACCGACGCGGCGCGCACCAAAGCGCTCGGCGCCTACCTCGACGCGCTCGCGTCGCGCGACCTCTTCTCCGGCACGGTGCTCCTGGCGCGCGGCGGCAAGCCGCTCTTCCTCAAGTCGTACGGCATGGCCAACAAAGAATGGAACGTGCCGAACACCAACGACACAAAGTACAACCTCGGATCGATCAACAAGTTCTTCACCAACATCGCGCTCAAGCAGCTGCGCGACGCCGGGAAGCTCGACTTCGACAAGCCGGTCCGCGCCTACCTGCCGGACTATCCCTCCGAGATCGCCGATCGCATCACCCTCAAGCAGCTGATGGAGCACCGCTCCGGAATGGGCGACTTCTTCGGACCGGACTACCAGGCGATGCCGAAGAACCGCCTCCGCACGCTCGCGGATTACCTGCCGCTCTTCGCCAGCAAGCCGCTGCTCTTCGAGCCGGGCTCGCAGCAGCGCTACTCGAACGCCGGCTACATCGTCCTCGGCCTGATCATCGAGAAGGTCAGCGGCGTGACCTACTACGGCTACGTCCGCGACCACATCTTCAAGCCGGCGGGGATGACCTCGACCGACAGCTACACGCCGGACGAAGTCGTGGCGCGCCGCGCCACCGGCTACGCGCAGGGCCGCGCGAACATCTACACCCTGCCGGGTCGCGGCTCCTCCGCCGGCGGCGGCTACTCCACTGCCGAGGACCTGCTGCGGCTCCTGCAGTGGATGCCGAAGCAGGACGGCCTCGGCATCGGCGGCGGCGCGCCGGGCATCAACGCCGCCGTGGAAGCCGCCGGCGAGTGGCAGGTCATCGTCCTGTCGAACTACAGCCCGCCGACAGCTGAGGAAGTGGGCGGCAACATCCGCAAGATGCTCGGCATCGGAGAGTAGGTCGAGAGTCCTTCTCCCCTCCTCGAGGGGAGAAGGTGCCGAAGGCGGATGAGGGGCGCCCCACCTACGTCGCCGCCTCCGCAACCGGCGTCGCCGTGGCCAGCCTCGTGCGAAGTCCCGCCGCCAATGCGTGGCGGGACTTCCACAGCGCCGTGAGCGCGGCGGCGAGCAGCGTGACGCCGATGAGCCAGACCAGCGTGGACGAGATCAGCAGCACGTTGACGGCGTGCTCGCGGTCGGTGGAGAGCAGCTCCTGCGAGAAGGCCGACTGCTTGTCGCCGGACGGGATCTCGAACTTTGCCGGAAGGCCCTGGTACTGGTCGTTGTCGTTGGCTTGCGGCGTCGGGGCGAAGACCGCGGCATTGGCCCTGTAGTTGGAGTTGACGCCTTTCGCCGCCGCCACTTCGTCGACCGCGCTGCCGGTTTGCGCCTCCTCCTTGCGGAGCGGCGAGGGGATGCCGACGAGCAGGAACAGCAACGCCGCGCCGACCACGCCGGTGGCCACGACGGCGCGGAACAGCGTCCACTTCTCGCGCTTCAGCATCGGCACCAGCCAGGCGATGGTCAGGAACGCGTCGGCCAGCGCGGCCAGCACCGCGATCGGATCGAACGCCGCCGAGGCCAGCGCCACCAGCACGGCGATCGTCATCCGCTGCCGCAGCGGCAGTCCGAGCCACGCCAGCAGCCGCTCGGTCCAGAGCAGCAGCGCCAGAAAGACCAGCATCAGCTTCGTCGACGGCATCCAGAAGCGCGTGCGCGTGGAGAACGACTGCACCAGCGGGATCCACTGCCGCGGGTAATTGATCGTGGCGTACAGCGACGTCGCCGGCACGTTGAGCTGCGGGACGACCAACCGTCCGGCGCCGAATCCGAGGAAGTGCCGGAAGTCCTGCCGGTGCTGTACGAGCACCTCCTGCTTGCCGGCGGAGAGCGGCACGGTCAGCTTGCCGTCGGGGCCTTTGGTCATCAGCAGCGGCTCGTTCTCGATGCTGGCGAAGGTCGGCTCGGGCCGCAGCGGCAGCTTGACGTCCGACGCTCCCTGGTTGTCGATGGAGAAGACGCTCTCGCCGAGGACGTTGCCCTCGGCGGGGACGAAGAAGGTGTGCCGCGCGCCGGTCAGCGCGTAGCTCACCGTATGCAGCGCCTCGAGCTTCGTCTTCTTCCAGCGCAGCGTCGCGCCCTTGCCGAGGAGGAACGCCTGCGGCCCGCGGAACTGGATCGGCACGCCCGCCTCGGCGGCGCTGATGCGCTTCACCTCGCCGTCGATGAGCGGGCGGACGATGGGATGGTTCTCGATGGCCAGGTACTGCAGGCTGGCCTCGACCGGCGGCGTGAAGGCGTCGCCGGTGAACTGGCCGGTGAGGACGAGGTTCGTGTCGCCGGGCGGCAGGTCGAAGCGATAGGCGCCGTCGACGATCTCGTACGGCGCGACGGCGTCGACCTGCTGCAGGTGCTCGCCGGAGCGGAGGCGCACCTCGAACGGGCGGCGGCTGCGATTGGGGTTGTGCACCTCGATCGAGTAGTGGAAGCGCGTCTCGTCCGGCAGAAGGGTGATGAGGTAGTGGCCGGTGGCGGTGGGCGGCATGTTGTCGGTGCCGCCGGCGGCCTGACGGACCAGCGAGTAGTTGTGCGAGCCGTCGGCGGCGCGCTCGCCGGCCACCAGTTCGCCGTCGACGACGTCCGAGGCGATGGCCAGCACGTCGCGCGTGCCGGTCAGCTCCAGGCGGTCGCTGCCCGGCGCTGCGACGTGGCAGGTCACGGCGAAGGTGTCGGCCAGCGGCGTGAGGCGGAAGGCGTCATCGCCGCGGCTGATCACCGCCGTCCCGCTGCAGCCCCAGATCAACAGGCCGCTGGCGATGCCGAGCACCGGCGTGGCGATGCGCCGGCCGACGCTCTTGCCGATGAAGGTCGCCTGCAGGCTGCGGTCCTTGAAGGTGCCGGAGAGGCGCAGCGTGTCGACCACGGTGATGTTCTCCGGGCGGTCGGGCTCGCGGAGCTTGTCGTACTCCTCGAGGGGAAGGGTCACGCTCTGCGCGAGCAGGATGGGACAGGCGGCGGCGACGAGGATCGCGGCGAGGAATCTCTTCATGACATCTCCTTCTGGTGCTCGGAACGCCGCCGTCCCGGCGGCTGGCGTTCCACTTCACTCTTAGACACACGAATGTGACGAAAGAACCCGCGGGAAAGTGCCCTATCCTTCGATCTCTATGAAAACCACCCTCATGCTAGCCCTGACCCTCCTCTGCGCGGCCGCCTCGGCGCAGGAGAATCCGTTCTTCAAACCGAGCCCGCTGCCGTATCAGGCGCCGCCGTTCGACAAGATCAACGACAGCCACTTCCAGCCGGCGATGGAGGAGGGGATGAAGCAGGAGCTGGCGGAGATCACCGCCATCGCCGACAGCGACGCGCCGCCGACCTTCGCCAACACCATCGAGGCGATGGAGCGCACCGGCGACCTGCTGCGCCGCGTGCAGCGCGTCTTCGGCGGGCTGACGCAGTCGAACACCAACCCGGCGCTGCAGAAGGTCCAGTCGGAGATGGCGCCGAAGTTCGCCGCGCACCGCGACGCCATCAACCTCAACGCGAAGCTCTTCGCCCGGGTGAAGGCGATCTACGACCAGCGTGAGGCGCTGAAGCTCGACGCCGAGCAGAAGCAGCTCGTGGAGCGCAGCTACCGCGGCTTCGTCCGCGCCGGCGCGCTGCTGTCCGAGGAGGAGAAGACGAAGCTCCGCGCCATGAACAAGGAGCTGTCGACGCTGACCAACGACTTCCGCCGCAAGGTGCTGGCCGACACCAACGCCTCCGCCATCGTCATCGACGACAAGGCGCTGCTCGACGGCCTGCCGGAGAGCGACATCGCCGCCGCGGCGGAAAAGGCCAAGGAGCGCGGGCTCGAGGGCAAGTGGGTCCTGACGCTCCAGAACACCACGCAGCAGCCGTCCGACACCTACCTCAAGGACCGCGCGCTGCGCGAGCGGCTCTTCACCGCGTCGTCGAAGCGCGGCAGCCACGGCGGCGACAACGACGTGTCGGCCATCGTGGTGCGCATCGCGCAGCTCCGCGCGCAGCGCTCCAAGCTTCTCGGATACAACAACTTCGCGCTCTTCAACCTCGACGACGAGATGGCCAAGGCGCCGGAGAACGCGCTGAAGCTGATGACCGACATGGTGCCGGCGGCGACGGCCAAGGCGCGCGCCGAGGCGGCGCGGATGGAGAAGCTGGCCGGCGCCAAGATCGCACCGTGGGACTGGCAGTTCTACGCCGAGCAGGTCCGCCGCGCGGAGTTCGACCTCGACGAGGCGCAGGTGCGGCCCTACTTCGAGCTCGACCGCGTGCTGCGCGACGGCGTCTTCTTCGCCGCCAACAAGATGTACGGGCTGACCTTCAAGGAGCGGACCGACATCCCCGTCTATCACCCCGACGTCCGCGTCTGGGAGGTGTTCGAGGCCGACGGCACGCCGCTGGCGCTCTTCTACCTCGACCCCTTCTCGCGCGCGAGCAAGAGCGGCGGCGCCTGGAGCAGCGGCTTCGTCGGGCAGTCGAAGATGCTCGGAACTAAGCCGGTGGTCACCAACAATGAGAACTTCACCAAGCCGGCGCCGGGGCAGCCGGCGCTGCTGACCTTCAGCGAAGTGACCACGCTGTTCCACGAGTTCGGGCACGCGCTGCACAGCATGTTCTCAAACGTGCGCTACCCGAGCCTGTCGGGCAGCAGCGTGCCGCGCGACTTCGTGGAGTTCCCCTCGCAGTTCAACGAGCACTGGGCGCTGGAGCCGGCGGTGTTCGCCAACTACGCGAAGCACTACAAGACCGGCGAGCCGATCCCGGCGGCGCTGGTGGAGAAGATCAAGAAGGGGCGCACCTTCAACCAGGGTTTCTCCACCACGGAGTACCTCGCCTCGGCGCTGGTGGACATGGCCTGGCACTCGCTGCCGGCCGACGCCGCGCCGAAGGACGCCGCGGCGTTCGAGGCCGAGGCGCTGAAGAAGTTCAGGATCGACCTCCCCGAGGTGCCGCCGCGGTACCACACGACGTACTTTTCGCATATCTGGGGCAGCGGCTACGCCGCGGGCTACTACGCCTACCTCTGGAGCGATGTGCTCGACGAGGACGCGTACGCCTGGTTCAAGGAGCACGGCGGCATGACCCGCGCGAACGGCCAGCGCTTCCGCGAGATGGTCCTCTCGCGCGGCGGCACGCTCGACCCGGCGGCGATGTACCGCGCCTTCCGCGGCCGCGACCCGAAGGTGGAGCCGCTGCTGCAGTCGCGCGGGCTGATGTAGCGCGCGGCGAGAGTCCCTCTCCCCGCCGCAGCGGGGAGAGGGTGGCCCGAAGGGCCGGGTGAGGGGAGCCCTCGCAAGCGAGAGAAGGGTACTCGCTGAAGGTTACCGCGCCGGGGGACTGATGTAGGGCATGCCGTGTTAGCATCCACAAGTAATTAACCTGCAAAGCATTGGGCGGTTGCGCCGCCGCTTCGGCGGTGTTTGGGTCTGTGCGTGTCCGAGAGTCGACCGACAACTTCTGCGGTGGCGGACGAGCAGCGTCTCGTTCAGGTAGTCGCGGCCGTCTGCGATTTCGACGGCATCGAGACGGCCCTCGACGCTCTGAAGAGTGATGAGCGCTGCGCCGCCATCGTCGTGCAAAGTCTTCAGGCCGCAGAAGACGCCGTGGCGGGTGACTCCGCCGACTGCGACGTCCTGATCATCGAAGAGACCTGCTTGTCCGCCGTCGACGCGGATGAACAGGCGAGACGGTTGCTGGAGCGGGTGGCTTCGCTGCCTTTGCCGCCGGAGATCTTCGTGGTCTCCCGGTCACCCCAGCGCATGCCGGTGCTCGGCGCGACGCCGTTCAAGCTCCTGAGGCGTCCGATTCAGGCCGACGAGCTGAGGGCCAACGTGCACTTTGCTGCGCGACTGCATCGGTTGCGGGGATCGACGCATCGGGCCAGGGAATTGGAGAGGCTTCTCAGGGTCTCCCTGCCGATCACGTCGACGCTCGACCGGATTCCGTTGCTCCGGCTGATCATCCGCGAAGCGGTCGGACTGCTGAAAGCGACGAGCGGAGGGATCCACGAGTATTCGGCCCCCCGCGCGGAGCTCGAAGTCATCGCGGAATTCGACCGCCTCGAGCACAAGGGGATCAAGCTGAAAGTGGGCGAGGGGTTGGCCGGGCGGCTCGTCGAGACGCAGGATCCCTTCCGGATCGTCGACGACTATTCGACCTGGTGGGGAAGGGCCGAGATTTTTGACGACACGCGCCCGTTCGGTGCCGTGCTCGGAGTGCTGCTCCGCTGGCAGCATGAGACGCTCGGCGTTCTCTATGTCGATGACGAGGTCGGGCGCCAGTTCTCGCCGGACGACGCGGCGCTGCTGGGACTCTTCGCCGACCAGGCATCGATCGCCCTGATCAATTCGGCGCTGGTGTCGAAGCACGAAGCGAGACGCGAGCGGCTCAGGAACCTGGCCACCACCACCCGCGAGATCATGGCCGATCTCCGGGAAAGGACGCTTGTGAAACGCCTGGACCTGATCGCGCGCTACGTCGCGGAGGTCACCGGTTCGCAGATGGCCGGCGTCATGCTGGTCCGTTCGCCCGGCGTTCTGGTCCTGGAGGCGAGCCACGGACATCGGGAAGGCGCCGAGGACATCGGAAGAACGTTTCAGATCATCAGCGGGCTGGGGACCGGTCTCACCGGCGCGATCGCCTACGAGGGAAAGCTGGTCAGTCTTCACGGCGACGCACTGACGAATCATCCCGCAGTGAAGGGCAAGGAGTCGGCGAGCGAAGCGCGGGTTTGCCACTCCCTCCTCGCCATTCCTCTGAAGCGAAGAATGGGCGAGCAAGAGATCCTGGTCGGGCTGTTGAAGGCGGAGAACAAGAAGGGGAGCGACGGCGAGCCGGGACCGTTGATCGCCTTCGACGAGGACGACGAAGACAGCATCAGGATCTTTGCCGAGGCGGTGGTGGTGGCCCTCGACATCTCCGAGAAGACCGATTGGCTCAATCGCCTGGTCGACAGCTCTCCGGACGGAGTGGTGGCCATCGACCTCCGCGCCAACGTCACGCTGTTCAACACGCAGGCGGAAGAGATCCTCGAGTACAGCCGAGCCCAGGCCAAGACGATGAAGGTCTTTGAGTTCTACGGCGACCCGGAGGAGCCGAGACGGATCCAAAAGGCACTCGATGCTCCGAACAGCGGCGGGCGCGTCACCCGCCAGACGGCGACGCTGCGCTCCCGCACCGGCGTGGACATCCCGATCCGTCACTCGTCGACCTGGCTGCTCGACTCCCGTGGAGTGCGCGTCGGCTCGGTCGGCTACTTCGAGGACTGGCGCGCCATCGAGTTCGTGGAGCGCCGATTCGAGACCCTGCTCAAAGCAAACGTCCTGGTGGCGCGCGCCACGAAACTGACGGACGGGTTGCGCGAGCTGCTCGAGATGATGGCTGCGCTGATGCCGCATACCTATTGCCGCATCCTGCTCATGGATGAAGAAGAGCAGGAGCTTCGTGTCCAGGCCGTTCGAGTCGATCCCCGAGAAGAAGCGGCCGAGCTCGGGCCCGCGCTGTGGCAATCGGTGACCGTGGCCGAGTGGCCGGGACTCGCGCAGAGCCTGGAGGAGGGAACGCCGCGCTGGTTTCTCTGGTCGGCAATCCAGCACCAGGACGTGTTGGAGCGGGTGTCGAACCGGCTGAAGATGCCGGTCCCTCTTGCCGATCTCCTCATCGTGCCCCTACGCCTCGGCGGGACGGTCGGAATGATCGAATTCGGCGAGACTCCCCGACTCCGCCGCCCGTTCACGCTGGACGAGGTCGATTTCGCCTCGCAGATAGCCTCGCACACCACGGTGCTCATCGATCGCATGCGCCTGTATCAGGACGCGGAGCGCCGCGGCCAGCAGCTCAAGGCCCTCGACGAGGCGTCGCGCACCATGCGCGCCGAGCGCGAGCCGAAGCGGCTCTTCGAGGAGCTCGTGCGCCTTGCCGTGGAGCTCGTCGCCGGTTCCGGCGGCGCGCTTTTTGTGAATCGTTCCAACCTTTATGTGGTGAAACTCGTCGCGACCTTCGGCATTCAAGCCGAGCCGGGAGGAATCGACTGGGAACGCACTCAGGACAATCACGAAGGGCTGGTCGGCAGGGTGGTCACGACCGGCAAAACGCAAACCCAGCTTCGCTGGAACGAATGGGACGAGCGGGACCCCCTTCTTCTCCACCTCGATTTCGTCACCGCGGCGGCTGTCCCCCTGCGCTTCCTCGGCGAGGTCGAAGCGGTGCTCTTCGTCGGCGACGCCACCGGGAAACAGCGCTTCCGCGAAGACCTTGAAGTGCTCGAACGGTTCGCCGCGCAAGCTGCGATCGCCTTGCACTTCTCGACCCTCATGAGCCCGGAGGTGCGGGGCCTCGGTCATCTGCGGCTTCTGCACAAACTGACCAATTTCACGCAGATACTGGGCGAGACCAACAAGGTGCATCACGCCATGCTCACCGGCATCACCGCCGGTTTCGGCCTCGGCTTCAACCGCGCTGCGTTGCTGCTCCTCGACGGGCCGGCGACCGATCGGGATGTCCGGTTGGTCGGTCACGCGGCGATCGGGGAGCTCGAAGAACCGAAGTGGAAGGACGGCTGGGAGAAAGGGAGGAAAGAGAACCTCGATGACTTCGAGGCCTATTGCGAGCGGCTGGAGAAGGACCCCATACCAATGACGACGCTATGGCGCGAGATCCCGAGCGTCACGGTGCCGCTGAAACAGGTCGATCCCGACCCTTTGTCGGCCGCGGTCAACGAACAGCGTCTGGTCCGCGTTCCGCCGAACGAGCTCGGAGACTTACCGGAGCCATTCCGCAAGTTCTTCCAGGCCGAGACGGAAGTGCTGATCGTGCCGCTGGCGGCGCGGGGCGACGTCCGCGGCGTGCTTGTGGTCGATAACAAATTCACCACCGCGAAGATCACCGACGAGACCGTCGATTCGCTCCTCACCTTCGTCGGGACATTTGCCCTCACGTTGGAGAGCCGGCGACTGCTGGAAGAGTCGAAGGCTTCGTCCGAATCGCTCAAGCGGCTGTTCGAGCTGTCGAGCCGCGTGGTAGCGATCCGGGATCCCGACGAGTTGCTTCGGACTCTGATCGAAGAGCTGCCGAAGGCGGCGGGCGCGAGCTCGGCGAGCATCGTGCTGACCGACGGACTGGGCCTCGTGACCGGCGAGCTCCCCGCCGGCGAGGCCCTCGATGCGGCCCTGACGTCCCTTTGCGGGCCCGCGTTGCAGAAAGGCCACGCCGAGATCGAAGACAGCACGCAACTGCCCGAGGACCGGAGGCCGACATTGCGAGGCAAGCCGATCGCGGCAGCGATCTGCGTCCCTCTGAGAGTCCATCGGAGAGAACTGGGCTGGCTGTGGCTGCATTACGGCAGCCCGCGCCGGTTCCGCCCCTTCGAGATCGGAGCGATGCAGCTCTTCGCCAGCCAGGTGGCTGTGGCCTACGACGGCGCCGTCCGCTTCGCGACGCTCGTCATCGCCGTGCAGCAGATTTCCAGACGCACTGAGCTGCGAGAGGTCATGGAGGAGGTCGTGGTTTGGGCGCGCGAGATCTCCGGCGCGGACGCGGTCGCGCTTTGGCCGTTCGATCCGGTGCGCCAGCGGTTCACCCCCGACGAGGCGATCGTTCTTGGAATCGTTCCCGAGGAGTTCCACGGTCGCCGTTCCGGCGGAGCCGAGGAGGCAAGCAGCGTCATCCCCGCGGTCGAATCGTTTTCGACGATCGAGCTTCGCGTGGAGGAGGAGGACCTGCAGGCCGTTCTCTACATCCGGATCGGCGCGGATCTGACCGTCGCCGAGGGGACGCGCGAGCTCTTGACGGCATTCGCCAATCAGGCCGCTCTCTCCATCAGTAACGCGCGCGTCCTCGACCGCGTCTCCCAGGCCAAGAAAGCCGCGGAAGCGGTGGCTCACGTCACCACGCTCGAAAAGTTCGACGAGACACTGCAGAAAGTGGTCGACGCCGCGCGCGACACGCTGCACTGCTCGTCGATCGCTCTCTTTCCGTACAACCGGCGTGAAGACCGCTGGAGCTATCCACCGACGCACTCCGGCGTGCGCGACGCGGCGTCGGTCTGGCCCGCCGACGGCGGGAACGACATCGCGGAATCGATCGTCCCTCTGCTGATGGAAGGAGAAGAAATCCAGGCCGGCGACGTGGCCGATTCCAAACTGTTGCGGGACCGGCAGTTCGCTCGCGATCACGGCGTCGTCTCGTGCGCCGCTTGTTCACTGCGCATCGGCAACGAGAGCGTCGGGGTCCTCTTCGTCAACTTCGACACCCACCAGCGGTTCACGCAGGAGATCCTCCGCGACATCGAACTGTTCGCCGATCAGGCGGCGCTGGCCATCCGCAACAAGCATCTCTTCGATGCGGTCCTGCGGGGGTTGCTCGATTTTCAGCATCAGATCAGGACTCCCATCGAAATGATGCACGCCCGAGTGCTGGAATTGGCCGAGCGGCCGTCGGTCGTCGGTCCGCTGGCGGAGGAGGTAGCGACCATCGCCAGCCTTTCCGCAAAGGCCAAACGCGTGAGCAACAACATCCGGCTCTTCTCGTCGCTCGCCTATGGCCAGCCGATCCAGGCGGACCGGCGCTCTCAAACCGTCGGCCAACTGGTGAACGTGGCCAAGACCACGGCCTTGAACACCAGCTTCCTGATGGGTCGCGATCGCGGCGTCCGGCTCCGCTTCGACGAGCCGAGCTTCGAGCCTTTGAAGGACATCGAGCTCGAGATCGACCTCGACCTGTTCGACTACGCCGTCGGAAACGTGCTGGACAATGCCTTCAAGTACAGCTATGCCCACACCACCGTGACGGTCGAGGGGGCGCTGCTGCCGCACAGCCAGTTCCGACTCTCGATCTGCAACCGGGGCCTGTCCATTCTTCAGGAGGACGTCGCGAATTGCGTCCAGCCGGGCTGGCAGAGCGAAGAAGCGAAGGAGGCGAGCAGGGAGGGTCGCGGTCTCGGGCTCTGGATCGTCTCGAACATCATGACGTCGCTCGGCGGAGTGCTGAAAATCTGGCCTACGAATTCCGACAATGTCACCGAGGTGAACCTGATTCTGGGGGTGATTGAAGCTTCATGAGCGCAGAGACGATGACCATCGTGCTGGTGGAGGACTTCGAACAGGACTGGATGATCAAGCATCTCGAGGAAACGTTCGAAGTCCGCGTCCGATTGATCAAGACTGAGAGCGAGTTTCGCGGGCAGCTCGATCAGATCGATCTGAATCCGCCCCAGGCCTTCATCATCGACATGATCCTTCCGTGGACCGAGCCGGCGCCGGGGCAACCCAGAGCGCCCAAGGACGTCAAGGCTGGCGGGAAGGAGCGCGCGGGCTTTCGCTGCCAGCGTCTTCTCGCCGAGCGAGAGTCGACGCGGGCCATCCCGGTGATCTTTTTCAGCCGGATCGATGCTCTTCAGTTCGAAGGGGAGATCCGCGAGTTGCCCACGTCGGCGATCTACGTGAAGAAGGCGGATCGAGCGTCGCTCGACCGTGAGTTGAAACGCCGCACGCGGCTGATCGAGCGCGTGCGGCCGGGGACGGAGTGATGCAGAAGAAAACGGCCAAGAAAGGCGCCCAGAAGAAGCGAGCGCCGGAGTCCCTCTCCAAGCACCCGGCCGGGAGGAAGCTCATCTTCATCAGCCATGACTCGCGCGACGCCGTTCTAGCGAAGGCTTTCGGCGAGCTGGTGGTAGGCGTCAGCGCCGGAGCGCTCAGCTATTTCTGTTCCTCGGATTCCACCGGAGGGATCGAGTACGGCGCCGAGTGGTACCAGACCTTGATTGAGAATCTGATTCAGGCCAGCGACGTCATCGCCCTTTTGACTCCGCGCAGCTTCGAGCGTCCCTGGATTCTCTTCGAGGCCGGCATCGCCAAGGGAGGCAGCACCCGAGTCTTCGGCGTCGCGTTTGGCATTCCGTTTCGCCAGGTCAACAATGGGCCTTTCGGCCAGTTCCAGAACTGTGAGGACACCGAGGACAAGCTGACCGGGTTGCTGGTCCAACTTCTCCGGCGCAATCTGAAAACGAATCCTCGCGAGGCTCCCATCCGGCGCGAGGTGAGCCTCTTCCTGTCGGAGATGGGCTCGAAGGCGCGTACGCCGCCTCCGGAATCGGAAGTGGATGCGCAACTCGACGCCAACGCCCGTCTCTACGAAGAGGTCAAGCTCCTGGCCCGGGAGGCGAAGGGAATCCGAAACGAACGGATCATCGGTCCGCGTTTCTTCGAGGAGTTTCCACTGGTCGGGCCCAAGGGATATCAGCCCCTGGGGTGGCTCATTTTCATCGGAGCGCTCCGCGACGAGATCCCCTGGCTCTACGAGGTCGGGCTGGAGCTGTATTGGGCCATGACGGTGGGAGAGCGCGCGCAGGTGCAAGCGGCGGCGGCGAGAGTGCTGCATGCAGTCGACCATGGGCTGCAGAATCCGTGGCTGCAGTCGGTGATGGTCGACGACGATCACGAGCGCGCCATGCGGCACCATCACGTGGTCGATCTGGTCGAGATCTATCTCGATCAGCTCAAGACGGTTCGGTCGAAGAGGGTCCGCTGAGCGGCCGAGAGTTCAGGATCGATCTCCCCGAGGTGCGGCACCGCGAGAGTCCCTCTCCCCGCCGCAGCGGGGAGAGGGTGGCACTCGCTGAAACCTACCGCGCCGTATCCAGCAGGAACTCCGCGCGGCAGCCTCTGGTCACCCAGATGCCGTTCGCGTCGTAGCCCCACGTCTCGCCGCGGATGCAGTCGTTGTCGCTGAGCTTGCGCGAGACGGAGACGCCCCACGTGGTGTCGGCGGTGCAGTAGCCGCGGTGTCCGTCCTTCGACTCGCAGAGGACCACCGGGCGCGAGGCGGCGGAGGTCATCGGCGGGAGGCCGGCGGTGCTGACGGTGAACTCGGCGCGGCAGCCGTTGTCGACCCAGACGCCGTTCTCGTCGTAGCCCCAGTCGCGGCCGAGGGCGCAGGCGTGCTTGCTGCGGGTCTTGGCCAGGCGGACGCCGAACGAGGTGTCGACCGGGCAGCGGGTCTTGCCGCCGTTCGACTCGCAGATGAGCGAGTGTCCGGTGGTGCCGTAGTCGCGGTAGGTGCTGCCGGAGCCGATGGCGAACTGCGCGCGGCAGCCCTTGTCGACCCACACGCCGCGCTGGTTGATGCCCCACGACTTGCCGCGGATGCAGGCGTTGTCGCTGAGCTGGCGGACGAGCGTGACGCCGCCGGTGACGGCGGTGCGGCAGGTGTTGCGGCCGTTGTTCCTCGACTCGCAGACGACCAGCCGGTCGGCGGAGACCGGCGTGCTGAAGGAGTTCTCGTTCAGGTTGAACTCGGCACGGCAGCCGTTGTCGACCCAGACGAAGTTATCGCGGTATCCCCACGACTTGTTCTCCACGCACGTGCTGTCGCTGAGCTGCCGCGACAGGGTGATGCGGTTCATCGAGTTGGTGCGGCATTCGATGTACTTGCCGTCGGTCGATTCGCAACGGACCGTGTTCTGCGCCTCGGCCGTTGCCGTCAGCAGTACTGCGGTACAAGCGATGAGTAGTAGTTTTCTCATGGCGGTTTGTCCTCCGTTATTTGCAGAATGCGCGGAGCGCGCCAGAGACGGCGGACTGAACGGCGCTCTACTGCGCCCGCAGCGACCGCGCCACCAACCCGATCCCGCCCGCCAGCAGCACCAGCATGACGACGGTGTTGAAGAGGCTGGTCGGCTGGAAGTAAATCTCCAGGTTGGTGAGGATGCCGGCGAAGATGATCACCGCGCCGGCGATGGTCAGCAGCCAGCCGGCGATGGAGCGGCCGTTGAAGAAGAGTAGGCCGATGCCGAAGATCAGCGGGATGAGCGAGTAGCCGAAGGCGCTGCGGCCGCCCCAGTACCAGAAGCCGGAGTGCACCGTCACCTGCGTGGTCAGCAGGTAGGCGCCGGCCACCGCCATGCAGAGCCCGAGTAGGAACTGCCCGATGCCGCCCCTGGTGCCGCCCGCGCCCGCGATACGATCTCTCGCCATGAGCATCATTCTAGCCGCCGCCGCCATCGCCGCCGCCGCATCGGGTGAATTCAAGGCCAGCAAACACCCGCCGATCCGACCCAAGTACGCCATTGCGTACGAGACCCGCGACATGCGCGACGCGCGCAAACGCGTCGTCGAGCTGCTGCTCACCGACGTCCCGCTCGACGTCGCCGCGGCGGTCGCGGAGCTCGACCCGCACATGGAGGCGGTCAACCAGGACGCGCTCCGCGACCGCAACTACATCGTGGTGGTGGTCCGCCCCGACGGCAGCGCCAGCATGAACGCCACGTACTCGGAGCGGATGCTGCAGTTCGTCGACACCACCGGCATGTCGCTCAAGGCGGAGCTGACCACCAACACGCCCGATCGCGTCGAGGGACGCCTCTTCTCGCCGAAGAAGGTGGAGACCAGCGACGAGTCGTGGACCGTCGACGTCCACTTCGCAGCCGACGTCACCCGCGCGCCGGCCGGCACCAAGCTCGCCGCCGGCGGCGGCGCGCCCGGCAAGGCGCTGCAGGCACTCATGACCGCCGTGGCCAAGAAGAACTGGGCGGGCATCAAGGCCGCCGTGCCGCCGGACAAGTACGACGGCGTCGACGAGGCGGTGAGCATGCTCGAGAACTGGCTGCCGAAGAAGAACGCGAAGATCACCGGCGGCGAGCTGCGCGGCGACACCGCCATCCTCGACGTGGAAGGGGAGGTCTTCGAGGGGATGAAGGGGCTGATGCGGGTGCGGATGAAGAAGAGCGGCGAGCAGTGGCTCTTCGATCGGTCGGTGAGAGCCGGCTTCCTCAACTGACGCTGGCAGCCCGTTTGCGATGACGAGCGCGACTGCTCAGTAACTCCCAGGAGGGAACTTGAAGACTCGCAAGCACTTAGGTTTGCAACTGGCGGCCGTCGCCGCCATCGCCACGCTCGCCGCCACGTCCGCCTTTGCGGACAATCGTCCTTCACGTGAGACACAACACCGCGAATCGCGCTCCATCGACCGCCGCGATCGCGCCCGCAGCGCCGAGACGTTCCGGAACCAGCAGCCTCGGAACAACAACGAGAGCTACCGCGACAGCAACCGGAATCGCGGCAACGACAACAACCGCCGCGAGACCAGCAGCTGGAACCGGGACAACAACCGGAACCGCGACAACAACAATCGGAATCGCGACAACCGCAGCTATCGCGACAACAACTGGAACCGCAACAACAACAGCTATCGCGACAACAACCGCGGCTACCGCGACAACGGCTATCGCAACAATGACCGTTACCGCGGCCGCACGCCGTACTACGCGCACGGGCGCGTCTCGCGCTACGAGCGCTACGGCGGCGGCTACCGCGTCTGGATCGGAGGCGTGAACTTTCCGTTCTTCATCCCCGAGGCGCGCTTCCGGCTCTTCCCGCGCTTCCACGTCGGCCTCGACATCCGCCTCGGCGGCTACTACAACGACGGCGGCTACTACGACTACTACGACGACGGCGGTTACTACGACCGTGGCTATGCCTCCAACGGCTTGCGCGGAGTGGTGGAAGCGGTCGACCTGCGCCGCGGCACGATCTTCGTCCGCGCGGACGGCGACGGCGCCTTCGTCCGCGTGGTGATGCGCGGCTACGACCGGCTGCTCGACGACGTCCGCATCGGCGACGTGGTCGACCTGTCGGGCGACTGGACGCGCACCGGCCTCTTCGAGGCGTACCGCATCGAGAACCTCGACCCGCGCGGCAGCTTCTATCGCTGAGCGCGCGGTCGCATGATGTCGCTCAGCAGGTCGGGCTTGCCCTCGATCCGCTCGAGATGAGGAAACTGCTCGCCGCCGGCGTATTCGATGTGGAATGCGCCGGCGAACGAGCCCTGCTCGGCGCTGACCTCCAGCGGCTTCTTCGCCCGGATCTCCTCGCGCAGCACGTCCGCGGAGTACTTGCGGCCGTTGACCGCCGTGATCTTCATCCGCGGCACCAGGCCGGCGGCGAAGGCGGGCGAGCCGTGCACGACGTCGGCGATGGTGCCATCGGCGCGGACCCAGAGTCCGAGGGTGAAGCTGGCGTCGGTCTGATGTGAGGTGCGCTCGCGCAGCGACTGATACCAGTTCGGCGCGTCGTTCCACACCAGCCGCCAGCCCGAGGCCTCGAGCGCGCCGAGCGGCGGACGGGTGGTGACGCGGTTGACGCGCGCGTCGAGGAAGGCGCGCCAGTCGTGCGGGGCGACGGCGTTCAGCGCGGCGGTGACGTCATCGAGGGTGTAGGGCACGAGGGGTGGCCCCTCACCCGGCGCTTCGCGCCACCCTCTCCCCGCTTCGCGGGGCGAGGGACTCTGGTCCTTCAGTGCCCTTCTCCCCGCTTGCGGGGAGAAGGTGCCCGAAGGGCGGATGAGGGGCGCGCCAAAGAACGCGCGCGCGAAATCATCGAGCGACTTCCGCCCGCCCGAAATTGTACGGATCGTACGATCCACGTCCAGCCACACCAGCAGCGACTCGTCGTAGTAGTCGAGCGCGCGGCGGTAAGGGACCTCCTCGCCGGGAGCGAGGGCGATCGACTGCACGGCCACCGCGGTGTCGACCAGCGGGCGCCAGTTGCGGCCGGGGCGGTTGCGGTCCTGGTTCGCCGCCACCCAGGCGGCGTACTCGCGGTCCTCCTCCATCGTCCGCATGCCGCTGCGGGCGCTGAGCACCAGGTCGCCGAGGTAGCGCGTCATCCCCTCGTAGACCCAGAGGAGCTCGCCGACCATCGGCGCCTGGTAGTCGGGCGTGGCCAGCCCGGCGGGGCGGCGGTACTTGCCGTTCCAGGAGTGGACGTACTCGTGCGAGAGGATGGTGATGGTGCGCGCGGTTGCGTCGGGGTCGGTCAGCCCGCGCTCGCCCTGGCGGATGTCGGTCGACTCGTGGTGCTCGAGCCCCTGCGGCTCGATCAGGTCGCTCATCGCCAGCAGCCACCGGTACCCGCGATAGTGCCGCGCGCCGAACAGCGCATCGGCCTCGGCGACGAGGTTGCGCACCTGCGCCACGCGCGCGTCGGGCATGGCCAGCGCGGAGGCGGAGTCGGCGACGATGAAGATCTGCTGCGTGTCGCCGATGGAGACGGTGCGCGTGAAGGCGCCGGCGAACAGCGGCGCGTCGACCAGCGCGGTCAGCGAGACCGGCGCGAAGTCGATCGTCGCGCCGTTCCGCGCGGCGACCGGCAACGCGGTGTCGAACTTCCAGCCCTCCGGCAGCCGCACCGAGGCGTGGTAAGACAGTTGGGATGTTGGGATGTTGGCCGGATAGAGGACAACGTGGTTGAACAGAAGAAGCAGCAGGTTCTGCGTGGCGTTGGCCGACTCGCCGTAGCCGCCGCCGAAGGTCGCCGACGGCGAGAGGTAGTCGAAGTCGACCTCCAGTGCCGTTGCACCGGCGGGGACATCGACGCGGAAGGCGAACATGTCGACGCGGTCGCGCGACCACGCCAGCTCATTGCCGTTGGCGCGGATGTGCAGCCCGGCCATCTGCATCAGCGGCCCGGTCGGCATGTGCTCGCCCGGGATCCACTTCGGATAGACGAGCGTCATCGGCTGACCCGGCGCCGCGGGAATGGTGAGATGCGCATGGAAGACGCCGCGCCGTGCGTCGGTGGCGTCGACGGCGAGGGTGATCTCGCCGGCGGCGAAGGCGCGCGTGGCGAAGAGGAGGACGAGCAGCAGCCGGCTCATTTTCCCAGCGCCTTCTCCACCAGCGGTTTGAGCGTAGCGTAGCTGGCGCGCGCGTCGCGGGTGGGCGGCGCGTCGGCGCCGTCGACCACGCCCGCCAGGCGCTGCAGCGCGCCTTCGAGCCAGCGCAGCGAGTTGACCGGCGGCTCCTGTCCCGACGGCAGCGCCGGAACATCCTTCAGCGCGGCGGCGACGCCGGCGCGCAGCGCCTCCACCTTCTTCGCCAGCGCGAACTGCGCCGCGTACTCCTCGGCCGTCATCTTGATGCGCGGATCGGCGACGACCGTCAGCGGCTGCGTCAGCTTCTGGCCATCGACCGTCAACTCGACGGTGTACGTCCCCGGCGGCGCCCAGGTGCCGTCGCCGGCGCGGCGGCCGACGGTCAGCCCCGCCGGCGCCGGGTAGCGCAGCGGCCAGACGAAGCGGTGCATGCCCGGCGTCGTCTGCAGCGACGGCGGCGCGGTGAACCACTCCGCCGCGGTGCGCAGCTTCGCCGGGTCGGCGGTGGGGACGGGATCCTTGCTGCTGTAGGCGCGGACCACCTTGCCCGCGGCGTCGAGGATCTGCAGGTCGACCTGCGTCGCGCCGTTCGGGCCGAGCAGGTAGTCGATCACCGCGCCGAGCGGCGGGTTCGACGCCATCGGCTCGTCCTTCGGCATCGGCGTGCCGGTGAAGCCGGCCGGCCGCTCGCGCACGGCCTTGGCGGGTTTGAACAGGAGTGGAGAGCTGTCGACGGACTGCCGCAGCGGCGAGACGTCGTCCATGATCCAGAAGGCGCGGCCGTGCGTGGCGATGACCAGGTCGCCGCCGTGCACGTCGATGTCGCGCACCGAGGTCACCGGCAGGTTGAACTGGAGCGGCTGCCAATGGTCGCCGTCGTCGAAGGAGACGTAGACGCCCTTCTCCGTGCCGGCGTAGAGGAGGCCCTTGCGGACCGGATCCTCGCGCACGACGTTGACGAACGCGCCGATGCCGTCGGCGATGAGCGTCCACGACTTGCCGCCGTCGTGCGTGCGGTAGATGTACGGCTTGACGTCGTCGAGGCGATGGCGGTCGACCGCGGCGTACGCCGTCTCCGCGTCAAAGTGCGACGCCTCGATGATGCCGACCTTCGACCACGCGGTGAGCGCCGGCGGGGTGATGTTCATCCAGTGCAGCCCCTCGTCCCTGGTTCGCCAGATCAACCCGTCGTCGGTGCCGGCCCAGAGGTCGCGGTCGGCCTTGCGCGACGGCGCGATGGCGTAGACCACGCCCTGCCGCGGGCCCTCGCGCGCGGTGTTGGCGGCGGTGAGCGGGTCGAGGTTCGGCGGCGTCTCCGGATGCTCGCGCGTCAGATCGGGACTGATCACCGTCCAGTGATTCCCCCCATCCTCGGTGCGGAAGACGCGCTGGTGCGCGAAGTAGAGGACCTTCGGATCGCGCGGCGAGAAGACCAGCGGCAGCGTCCAGGTGGTGCGGTAGTTGTCGGGCGTGGCGATGGTCGGGTCGATCGACTGCGTCTGCCGCGTGCGCAGGTCGAGCTTGTCGACGCGGCCGCCGTAGAGGATGTTCGGGTCTTTCGGATCGGGCGCGATGTTGTCGCTCTCGCCGCCGGCGGTCACCTCGCGGAAGTCGCTCAGCGTGATGCCGTCGATGACCGTGGTGTGGCTCGGCACGCCGGCGGCGCCGGAGTCCTGCTGCGAGCCGTAGACCCAGTAGGGAAAGCGGTTGTCTGTGATGACGTGGTAGAACTGGCCGGTCGGCTGGTTGAACCAACTGCTCCAGGTCGCGCCGCCGTTGAGCGAGACGAGCGTCCCCTGGTCGACGCCGAGGATGCGGCGCTGCGGCTCGGTCGGATCGATCCAGAGCTCGTGGTAGTCGTCGCCGCCGGGCGCGCCTTTGATCGGCGCGAAGGTTTTCCCGCCGTCGACCGACTGAAAGAGGTTGACGTTGGAGGAGTAGACGACGTCGGCGTTCTTCGGCTCCACGGTGACGCCGCCGAAGTACCAGCCGCGGCTCCAGACGCGCGCGTCGCTGCTGGTGCGCGTCCAGGTGGCGCCGGCGTCGTCGGAGCGGTACATGCCGCCGTCGTTGTCGGGGACGCCGTCGACGATGGCGTAGACGCGCCGCGGCTGCGACGGCGCCACGGCGACGCCGATGCGGCCGGGCCGCTTCGGCAGGCCGCTGGTCAGCTGCGTCCAGGTGTCGCCGCCGTCGGTCGACTTGAACAACCCGCTGCCCGGCCCGTTCGACGGCGGGTAGACGCTCCACGGCGTGCGGCGCGTCTGCCACATCGCGGCGTAGATGACGTCGGGATTGCCCGGCTCGAAGGCCATGTCGATCGCGCCGGTGTCGTTGTCGTTGCCGAGGATGCGCTGCCACGTCTTGCCGCCGTCTTTGGAGCGAAAGACGCCGCGCTCCGCATTCGGGCCGTACGGGTGTCCGAGCGCCGCGACGTAGACGAGCCGCGGGTTGGTGGGATGGATGAGGATGCGGCCGATCTGCTGCGAGTCCGCCAGGCCGATGTGCGCCCACGTCTTCCCGCCGTCGATCGACTTGTACATGCCGTCGCCCTGCGCGATGTCGGAGCGCATGTCCGCCTCGCCGCTGCCGACGTAGATGATCTTCGGGTTGGAGCGCGAGACGGCGAGCGCGCCGATGGAGCCGATCGGCTGGCTGTCGAAGATCGGCGTCCAGGTGCGGCCGGCGTCGAGCGTTTCCCAGACGCCGCCGTTCACGCTGCCGAAGTAGAAGTGCTCCGGCTCGCCCGCCACGCCGCTCACCGCCAGGACGCGCCCGCCGCGAAAGGGGCCGATCAGGCGCCAGCGGAGCTCCTGGAAGTGGGCGGGGTTGACGAGAGCGGCGGCGAAGAGAAGTGCGGCAGCAAGCATGGCGCCGGATGATATGACGGCCTCCGTCATCCTGAGCCGCGCAGACGGCGAAGGATCTCCGCCGCGCTTCCGGAGATCCTTCGCTGGCGCTCAGGATGACGGGCTTACTTTCCGACCGCCGCCGTGACCACCACGATCAGCGCTTTGTCGCCCATCGTCGTGGTGCCGATGACCACCTTCTCGTTCTGGTGCACCGACACCGGCGTCTCGAACCCCACGTTCTGGTACTGCACCTCGGTGCCCTTCACCACGATCGGCACGCGCATGTTGAAGGCGAAGCGCTCGATGTCGACGTTTGCCTCGTTCGTCGTCACGCGGCTGAGGTGGTAGTCGTAGAAGACCGGCCGCTCCTGGTTCGGCGTCATGCCGAGGAGCGTCGGCTCGGCCACCCCGGAGCCGCGCACGCCGTCGCCCGGCTTGGTGCGCTGCACCGCGGTGGTCATCAGGCCGTAGTGCGCGTAGCGCAGCGTCGACTGCAGCTGCTTGACCACCGGCGCCAGCTCGTCGGGGACGCCGGCCGCGGCGAGCGCCGACTTCGAGCCGATGAGGACGGAGATCTTGAACTCGATGTCCGGCACTCGCGGCCCGGCCTGGTCCAGCCGCTTGATGGCCTCCTCGATGGCGGCGATGTTCTCCGGGAAGTCGCGGACGGTGATGGTCTTCAGCTCGCTGCTGACGCTGAGGTCCGCCCCCTTGAACCCGCTGCCGAGGAGCTTGACGCTGCCGGCCACCACGCGCGGATCCCGGTAGCGGATCTCGAAGACCTTGTTGCGGAACTCGCGCGTGGTGTTGAACTCCGGTTCCTTCTTCTCCTGGGCGAACGCCGCCGAGGCGACGAGCAAAAGCATGACGATGATGCGTTTCATGAAGTCCTCCTAGTTTGGGATCCAGATGATGCGGATGTTCGGGTCTGCGGTTTGGATTTCGAGTCTTGCGATGGCGGTGGGCGGTTTCGGCTTGTGGCGACGGCCCCTCATCCGGGCTTCGGCCACCTTCTCCCCGCTCACGCGGGGAGAAGGGCTCTCGCGCACGAGAGGCCCTCTCCCCACCACGCGCCGGGTGAGGGGCGGTGCCACCGCCGGCACACGTGCCACCAGGAACGACACGATGAGAAGTACCAGGGACGCGGCGAACGCATACCGCCACACCTGAACGCGCCGCCGCCCAATCCTCGCCAGAACCTGCGCACGCACAGCGGCAAACTCCCCATCCGAAAGCGGTAGCGGTCCCCTCATGACAGCCATCTCCTCAATTTCTCGCGCGCCTTGCTGATCTGCACGCGCACGGTTGCCGGTGAGTTGCCGAGGATTCGCGCCACCTCTTCGGTCGGCAGCTCTTCGACGTCGCGCAGGATGATCGCCAGCCGCTCCTTCGGCGGAAGCGCGTCGATCGCCCGGGCGAGATCGATGCGCAGTCCGGCCGGAGGCGGCGGCGCGTTCTGCTCGAGGAAACCGAAGAACGTCCGGCGGCGGCGCTTGTCGAGGTCGCGGCAGACGTTCACCGCGATGCGGTACAGCCAGCCGGTGAAGTCCTGCCCCTCGTCGTACTTGCCGAGGTGCCGGAAGAGCCGCAGAAACGTCTCCTGCAGCGCTTCCTTCACCTCCTCGGCGTCGCCGAGGATTCGCCAGGCGAGGGTGGCGACGCGTCGTTCGGTGGCGATCATGACGTTCTCGAAGGCCCGGTGATCGCCCGCCTTGGCTGCCCGGATGTTCGCGAGAAGTACGTTTGCCGTCGTCTCCTCGGGGTCATCCATCATTTCAAGTGCCGCGGCGGTCATCGATCTCGTGCCGTTCATCAACCACTACTCGTCCTCTAGAGGGATCGTTTACTTCTGTGTCATCCTGAGCGTGAGCGAAGGACCGGTGCGGGAGGGCGGCGCGCTCGATGGTATCCGGGCGCCGCCCGCCCACACCGGTCCCTCGCTCACGCTCGGGATGACAATGCTTACGACGCTGCTGCTGGCCACCGCGTTCTCCGTCGGCACCGCCACCGCGGCGCCCGGGCAGAAGGTCTCCGGAACGATCGAAGTGCCGGCCGGCGTCGACGCCGCGCTGAGCATCCCGGTGGTCGTCGCAAACGGCGCGAAGCCGGGACCGGTGCTGGCGCTCGTCTCCGGCGCGCACGGCACCGAGTACGCCTCGATCATCGCGCTGGAGAAAGTGATCGAGCGGCTCGATCCCGCGCAGCTCTCCGGCACGGTGATCGTAGTGCCGCTGGTCAACGTCCGCTCGTTCGAGCAGAAGATCGCGCACGTCAACCCGGTCGACAACAAGTCGATGAACCGCTTCTACCCGGGACGGATGGACGGGACGCAGACCGAGCGCGCCTCGTACCTCATCACCAAACAGGTCGTGGAGCGCTGCGACCACCTCATCGACCTGCACGGCGGCGACATCGACGAGAGCCTTCGCCCGTACAGCTACTGGACCGTCACCGGCAACGCGCAGCAGGACGCCACGTCGAAACAGATGGTGCTCGCCTTCGGCCTCGACCACATCATCATCTCCGCCGACCGGCCGAAGGACCCCGCGGCGTCGCGCTACCTGGAGAACACGGCGTCCACGCGCGGCAAGCCGTCGATCACCGTGGAGGCGGGACACGCCGGGACGGTGGAGACCGACGACGTGGAGGCGCTGGCCAACGGCTGCTTCAACGTGATGCGCTTCCTGAAGATGCTGCCCGGCGCCGTGACGCCGGTCGAGAACCCGGTCTGGATCGAGAAGATCGAGGCGGTGACCAGCACCGAGACGGGGATCTTCTACCCGCTGGTCAAGCGCGGCACGGTCGTGGCGCAGGGGACGAAGATCGGCTACCTGACCGACTACGTCGGCAATCGCATCGCCGAGGCGCGCGCGCCGGCGGCGGGGGTGGTGACGTACATCCGCGCGGTGCCGTCGATGACCAAGGGGGAGACGATCGCGGCGATCGGGGTTCTACGTTTATCCTTGACGCCATAGGCGTCAAGGATCTGGCGCCCACTTGCGCAGCGCACATGGGCGCCAGATCCTGCGCCGTCTTCGCGGCGCAGGATAAAGTTGAAACATGCGTGATCTCGACATCGGCGACGGACTCGTCGTCCCGCAATCGCTGCTCCGCGCGGAGACGTCGCGCAGCGGCGGGCCGGGCGGGCAGAACGTGAACAAGCTCGAGACGCGGGTGACGATCGCGGTGGACGTCGACGCGCTGCCGTTGCCCGACGACCGCAGGCAGCGCATCCGCGAGAAGCTGGCCGGCCGCATCAATAAAGAGGGCGTGCTGCGCGTCACCTCGCAGGCCGAGCGCAGCCAGCTCGGCAATCGCGATCGGGCCTTGGCGCGCATGGAAGAGCTGCTGCGCGAGGCGCTGGTGGAGGCCAAGCCGCGCAGGCGGACGCGTGCCACGCGGGCGTCGAAGGAAAAGCGGATCGAGGAGAAAAAGAAGCGCGGCCGGATCAAGAAGCTGCGCGGCGGAGCGGAGGATTGATGGCCGGCGCGCGCGTCTTCGCCGCGGTTCTTGGCTTCGTCGCGTTCTCCGCCGGCGCCCAGACTCCGCGCTGCGATGCATTGACGCCGCTGCCCGGCAGCGAGTCGGGATATCGAGTCCGGGGGAATCGCTGCGAGGACTTGTACGCCGCTGAGGGCGACGCGCGCGGTCTCGTCCTGAGGTCCTTCACGTTGGGCCGCCTGCGATTCGATCTCGCCTCGGATATACCGCTGGAAGTCAGCGCTCCGGACCAGAAGCGGTTCGTCGTCTACGTTCGCGCCGTGGGGATTCCGCTCAACACGCACTACCGGATGGACGCGACGCTCATCCCGAACGCCACGCTGCGCTGGCCGTTGACGGATGTCCTCGCGCCCGAGGGCCTGACCGACAGCCGCATCGGGATCTTCGGGTGGCGGGGCGGGTCGCAGGAGCGCGGACAGCTCTTCGCGCTGCGAGTGACGCAGGGTACCCAGCTGACGTCGCAGGCACCGCTGTTGACCCTCCAGGCATCGTTCGACGCACAGAAGGTTCGATGGCGCTGGAGTGCGACCGATGGGCAATGCGTGACGTTCGGCCCGTGGGAGGAGGCCACTGCCAGTCCGGTGACGGCGGGCTCGCCCATCGTCATCGACCTGTCGAAGCTTCCCGCCGGCGTGCATTGCCTCGAGGCGGTGGCGCAGCGGGGCTCGACGACGGACTGGTCGCCGCTCAAATTGGTCGTCAACATCCCGCGGCCGTGACGCTCACGGCGGCGCGTCGGGCAGCCAGCAGCTGACCGTCGTCCCGCCGCCGTCGCGGCGGGAGATGCGGAGCTGGCCGCCGTGCGCGTCGACGATCTCGTTGCAGAGCGGCAGGCCGAGTCCGGAGCCGCCGGCGCGCGTGGACCAGAACGGCAGCAGGGCACGGACGATGGTCTCGTCGCTCATCCCTTCGCCGCGGTCGCTGACCACCAGCAGGCTGCCGCCGGCGCGGCGCTGCACCTCGACCACCGTCTCCGCGCTGCCGGCCTGCTCGGCGTTCTTCACCAGGTTGATGATGAGCTGCTCGATCTGCGCGCGGTCGACGACGCCGCCGTGCGACGGCAGCGGCTCGGGGAGCTGGAACGGCATGATGCGCTGCACCGACTGCAGCACGTCGCGCCACTGCACCGGCTCCGGCCGCGGCGCCGGCAGCCGCGCGAAGTTGGCGTAGCCGTCGAGGAAGCGCTGCAGGTAGTCGAGGCGCTCCTCCACCGCGGCGTTGATCTCGTCCATCCGGTGCCACTGCTCCTCGCGGTGGCGGATGACGCGCGCCGAATGAAAGAGCGAGCGGATCGGCGCCAGCGAGTTGTTCAGCTCGTGGTTGAGCACGCGGATGGCGCGCTTCCAGACCTCCACTTCCTGGCGCCGCAGCTCGGGGGTGAGGCGGTTGGCGATCCAGAGCACGTGCGCGTTTCCGTTGAGATAGAAGGTCCGGCGCGAGAGGTGGTACGACTCGCTGCCGGCGGTGAAGAGCGTGTCGCGGTCGCCGGAGAACGCCTCGCGCATGGCCGGCGCGGCGGCGAGGATCTCGTCGAGGCGGCGGCCTTCCAGCCGCGCGCCGGGTGTGAACAGATCGCGCGCGGCGCGGTTGGCGTAGACCACGCGGCCGGCGTCGGCGGTCAGCACGATGGCCAGCGGCGTGGCCTGCAGCACGGTCTCGAACAGGAGCTCGCGCTGCAGCGACTCGTTGCGGTTGGCGCGCAGGACGTTGCCGATGTCGTTGTACAGCGCCACGAGGTCGGTGATCTCGTCGTCGCCGGTGACGCGCAGGCGGAGGCTGAAATCGCCGTCGGCGAAGCCGCGCACGCCGTCGGTGAGCGCGCCGAGGTTCGCGCGCATGCGCGCCAGCGGATGGCGCAGCAGCAGCCAGGTGAGCGGCAGGCCGACGAACAGCATGATGGCGATGATGACCAGCGGGCGGTTGGTGAACCGCGTGATGAACGCGGCGAGGACGGCGAGCGCGACGGCGTCGGCGACAGCGAGGAGGGCGATGGTGCGGCTGAGCCGGCGGCGCTGCTGGGCGATCATTCCTTCGGCCGGCGTTCGAGAACGATGCCGAGACGCTCCATCTTCCGATAGAGCGCCTGGCGCGAGACGCCGAGCGATTTCGCCACGCTGGAGACGCTGCCGCCGAAGCGGCGGAAGAGCGATTCGATCTCCTCTTTTTCGCCGAAGCCGGGCGGGCCGGCCTGGCCTTCGGCGTCGCCGAATCCGAGGTCGGCGGCGGTGATGGCGTCGCCGCCCGCGGTGACCACGCCGCGCTGGATGCGATTCTCGAGCTCGCGCACGTTGCCCGGCCAGTCGTGGACCAGCAGCGCCTCGGCCGCCGCTTCGGCCAGGCGCAGCGGACGCCCGGACGACCGGCGCGCCGCGGCGAGAAAGGCCTCGGCGAGCGGCAGGACGTCGTCGCGCCGGTCGCGCAGCGCCGGCACGTGGATGTCGATGACGTTGAGGCGGAACAGCAGGTCCTGGCGGAAGACGCCGCGGCGCACCGCGTCCGGCAGGTCGACGTTGGTGGCGCAGAGCAGGCGGACGTCGACGCGCCGCGTGTCGCTCGATCCGAGCCGCTCGAACTCGCCCTTCTGCAGGACGCGCAGGATCTTGGCCTGGCCGGCGGGGGAGAGGTTGCCGATCTCGTCGAGGAAGAGCGTGCCGCCGTTCGCCGACTCGAATCGCCCGATGCGCAAGCGCGTGGCGCCGGTGAACGCGCCCGCCTCGGCGCCGAACAACTCGCTCTCCAGCAGCTGATCGGGGAGCGCGCCGGCATTGACCTTGACGAACGGCGCCTTGCGGCGGCCGGAGTTCGCCTGGATGATCTCGGCGATCTTCTCTTTCCCCGCGCCGTTCGGACCGCTGATGAGGACGGGGACCTCGGCGGCGGCGACCTGCAGCGCGAGCGTGACCACGCGATGCATCGCCGCGCTCTGGTAGACGATGCCGCGCAGGTCGAACGAGCGGGCCAGCGCGGAGTGCGAGCTGCGCCGCTCGCGGTCGCCGCGCCGCGAGGCGAGGAGCGAGGTGACGATGGCCAGCAGCTTCTCGTCGTCCCACGGCTTGGCCAGGTAGTCGGTGGCGCCTTCCTTCACCATCTGCACCGCGGTCTCCAGCGAGGTCCAGGCGGTGAGCAGCACCACCGGGATGCCAGCGTCGATCTGGCGGAGGCGGCGGAAGAGCGACATCCCTTCGCCGCCCGCGGTGGCGCCGGGGGTGAAGTTCATGTCCTGCACCACCACGTCGACGTCGCCGCGGCCGACGGCGCGCACGGCATCCTCGGCGTTGGCGGCCACCTCGACGTCGATGCCGTGGATGTCGAAGAGCAGCACCAGCGCGCGCGCCACGGCCGGCTGGTCCTCCACGATGAGGACCGTGCCGCCCGGGGCGCGACGCGCTCGCTGCGTGCTCACGATGTGCGGCTCGGCGCTCAACTCATGTCACCTCGATCGCTCATACGCTGCGCGTGGCCACCACCGGCGAGACCGCCGCGGCGCGCGTGGCCGGTGCCAGCGTGGCGATGATGCCCTGCGCCCACAACAGCAGCACGCCGCCGGCGACGAAGCGCCAGTCGAGCTTCACTCCCTCGGTGTTGGTCACCAGGAGGTAGTTCAACCCGTAGGCCAGTACCAGTCCGAGAATCACGCCGGAGTTCGTAATGATCCAATTCTCCAGCAGGAAGTGACGAAGGATGGCCGGTTTTGTTGCACCGAGGGCCCGGCGGGTGCCGATCTGCTTGCGACGCTCTGTGACGCTGAAGGAGGTGACGCCGACGATTCCCAGCCCGGTGACGATGATCAGCAGCACGATGACCGCGGTCATGGCGCCGATGACGATGCGCGACTCGGTGAAGTACTGGTTCTTGATCTCGCCGATCGTTTTGGTCTCCACGTTGCGGCCGTCGTTGACCGCCAGCAGCCCCTTTTCGATCAGCGGGAGGACCTGCTTCATCTTGCCCGGCTCGACCCGCAGCAGGAAGTTCGCGCCGCCGCGGGAGACGACGCCGGCGGCGAAGTAGGTGTACTCGTGGATCGGCCAGCCGTACGGGTTGTAGAAGGGATCGAAGACGCCGACCACGTTGTCGACGCTGTCGTCGCGCTCGATCAGCTGGCGTCCCACCGCGCTCTGGTCCTTGAACAGGAGCTTCTCCAGCTCGCGCGAGATGATGATCGTGCCGGTGGTGTTGTTCGGGTCGAGGTTGACGTCGCTCTCCTGCAGGTTGCGGCCGGAGACGATGCGGACGCCGAGCGCGTCAGTAATCCCGGGCGACGAGGTGTACATCTGCGTGCGATAGAGCGTGCCGTCGCCGCCGCCGGCCTTCAGCTCGCCGGAGCTGCCGCCGCCCTGCCAGGGGAGGAAGTTGGTGTTGGCCACGCCGCGGATGCCGGGGATGGCGGCGAGCGCGCGGAGGTCCGACTGCGTGGTGGTGATGCGGAAGCTCCGCTCGTTGAAGGCCTCGGCGAATGGGCGGCTGCGAACCCACAGCAGGTTGTCGTCGTCGAAGCCGGACTGCTTCTGCATCTTCACCCGCTCGGTGGCGATCATGTTCACCGCGTTGGTGATCACGGCGAGGGTGATGGCGATCTGCAGCACGATGAGCAGAACGCGAACTTTGTTGCGGGTCAGGGCGCGAACGATCGGTCCGAATTCCATGGTCGGCTCCTTCTCACACTTTGAGCTGCACGGCCGGCTGCATGCTGCAGATGCGCCACGCCGGGTAAAGGCCGGCGATCAGGCCGGCGACCAGCGACAGGAAGATGGCGGCCAGGATCATTTCCAGGTCGAGCGAGATGACGGTGGTGGCGGTGATCAGCTTGCCGATGAACTTCAGGACGCCGAGCGAGAGCAGCATGCCGATCACGCCGCCGGCGATGCCGACGATCTCGCACTCGATGATGTGCTGCAGGAAGATGTCGGAGCGCGTGGCGCCGAGGGCGCGGCGCACCGAGATCTCCGGCGCGCGCGCCAGGAACTTGGCCAGCAGCAGCCCGGTCAGGTTCAGCGCGCAGATCACCAGGAAGAGGATGGACATCGCCGCCATGGCGTTCATCGCCGGGCGGACCACGCCGGACTCCTTCATGATCTCCAGCAGCGAGGTGACCTGGTTGTTGAGCGGCCGCGGGAAGCGCCCGCGCGTCTTTTCCGCGCGCACGTAGTTGTCGACCAGCTGCTGGTACGCCGCCTGGTCCGCGGGCGACTTCAGCTCCACCCAGAACTGCACCCAGTCGACGTCGGAGGCGAGGAAGTCGTCGAAGGTGGTGCCGGCGATCGGCTTCCAGCCGTCGCTGTTGCCGGTGGTGCGGATCTGCATCGGCCGGATCAGGTTGAAGGGGATGTAGATCGACTCCGGCTCCTCGACGAAGTTTTGGGTCAGGTCGTACATCTTGATGAACGGCCGCCAGCGGGCGATGACACCGACCACGGTGAAGTCGCGGTCGCCGATCCGCAGCCGCTTGCCGACGCTGTTGGCGCCGCCGAAGAGCTTCTCGTTGGTGGCCTGGTTGATGACCACCACCTGCTCGTTCTTGGCGTCGGCGCCGCGGTCCCACCCGTGGCCGTACTGGAACGGCACGTCGAACATCGGGAAGAAGTCGCCGAAGACCAGGCGCACGCGCTCGTTGTACGGGCGGCTGACGCGGCGGTCGGGGGTGATCACCATGATCGACTGGAACTGCGCGCTCTGCCGCTGCGGGATCTTCGAGCGCATCAGCTCCATGGCGTCGCGGTAGGTGATCTGGGTGGGGAGGTGGTGCGGGTTGGTGCCGTTGCCGGAGTCGGGGTAGGGAGAGGCCGGATCCCAGTTGTCCATCCGGACGTAGAAGATCCTGCTGCTCTTTCCCGGCAGCGGGTCGCGCGCGAACATGTGGCGCACGGTGGTGAAGGTGGTGGTGGCGCAGATGCCGAGGGCGATGCCGGAGACGATGATCGCCGCGAGCAGCGGGTTGCGCTTCAGGTTCCTGGTGGCGACGCTGGTGTTGTAGGAGAGCACGGCATCCTCACTTTCGCGCGGCGGCGGACTCGATCAGCGCCGGCGGGCGCTCGACGTCGACGACCTTGCCGTCGAGCAGGTGGATCTCGCGCGACGCGCGCGCGGCGCACTCCGGCGAGTGCGTCACCATCACGATGGTGGTGCCCTGCCGGTTGATCTCGTCCAGCAGGTCCATGATCTCGCGCGCCATCAGCGAGTCGAGGTTGCCGGTCGGCTCGTCGGCCAGGATCAGCTTCGGCTCCGCCGCCAGCACGCGGGCGATGGCCACGCGCTGCTGCTGCCCGCCCGACAGCTGCGAGGGGAGGTGATGGGCGCGCGACGAGAGGCCCACCATCTCGATCGCCTTCTCGATGCGCCGCTTGCGCTCCGGCGCGGGGAGCCCGCGATAGCGCAGCGGGACGTCGACGTTGTCGAAGACGTCGAGGTCGGGGATGAGGTTGAAGCTCTGGAAGATGAAGCCGATGTTGCGGTTCCGGATGTGCGACATGTCGCGGTCGGAGAGGCGGCTGACGTCGCCGCCGTCCAGGCGGTACGAGCCGCCGTCGAAGACGTCGAGCAGCCCGGCGATGTTGAGGAAGGTGGTCTTCCCCGAGCCCGACGGCCCCATCACCGCCACGAACTCGCCGTCCTCCACGGTCAGCGACAGCCCCTCCAGCGCATGGGTCTCCACCAGATCCGTGCGGTACACCTTCTTGATGTCGTTCATCTGCAGCATTCCGGTCTCCTTAATGAAGTATCAAAGACTGCGCGTTGCCGAACGTCGAGGTGTCGGAGGTGACGATCCGTTCCCCTTCGCGAAGCCCGCTGACGATTTCCACTTCCGAGACGCTCGCCGCGCCGACGGCGATCGCGCGCCGCTCCGCGGTCTTGCCGTCCACCACGTACGCGCTGCGCCCGCCGCCGCTCTCCAGCCACGCGCCGCGCGGCACCTTGAGCACGTTGTGCTTCGACTCGAACACCAGCCGCGTGGTCAGGCGCTGGTTCTGTTTCATCCCCGCCGGCCATCCCTTGTCCGGCACCGCGCGCGCCGTGACCTGGTTGCCGACCACCTCCGGCGAGATGCCGGTGATGTGTCCGGGCTGCTCGTTCGCGCCGAAGGAGATGGTGACCGGCGTCCCGATGTCGCTGTCGCCGGCGTACTCCTCGGGGATGGTCAGTTCCAGCTCCAGCGACGAGAGGTTGACGATGTTCAGGATCGGCTGGTTGGCGGTGACCGAGTCGCGGTCGTTGACGGAGAGGGAGGCGATCATGCCGTCGAACGGCGCGCGGATGCTGAGGCTCTCCGAGCGCTTGCGCAGCTCGCCGGTGGCCGACTGCTGCCGCCCCGCCTGCAGCATGCGGGCGCGGACGTCGAAGTCGCCCGACTCGCGTCCGAGCGTGATCTCGCGCGTGGCCTGCTCCAGCTCACCCTCGGCGATGTGGACGTCGTCCTGCGCCTTCTCGTAGTCGCCGCCGTTCATCAGCCCCTCGCGGTGCAGCGTCTCGGCGCGCTTCAGCGCGCGGCGCGCCGCCTCGAGCTTCGTCCGCGCCAGCTCCGCCTGCTGCCGCAGCCGCGCGTCGGTCTGGCGGCTGACGATCTTCTGCCGCTCGACGTCTGACTGCATCGCCAGCAGCTGCGCGTTGGCCTGCTCCAGCGCGCTGTGGAGCTCGGGGCTCTCGATGACGGCGAGGATCTCGCCCTGTTTGACCACCGCGCCGGCCTTGGTCTGCAGCGTGACGGAGCCCGCGGCCTGCGCCACGAGCGTGGGGTGGAGCGCGGCGACCACGCGGCCTTGCACGGAGACGTCGCGGCGGAGATCGCCGCGGGTGACCGTGCCGGTACCGAGGGTGGAGGCGTCGATGGCGCGGTCGGCGCGCGACCAGCGCCGGACGGAGGGAAAGGCGATGGCCGCGAGTACGACGACCGCGCCGGCCACCACCAGCGCGATGAGGCGCGGGCGCGTCAGGCCGCCCGGCGTCGCCACAGGGCGGTCCATCGAGGAAGCATTCCGGATCATGATGCCTCCCATGGGCAACCGGGGTGCCATCAGTGATGTCGTTGATTTGATGTTGGTTAGGTCATTTTGGAGGTGTCCGGACGGTGTCCGGGCGGACAGTCGTACGCGGACAGATGTCCGGGGACGGGGGACAGGAGGACAGGATGACGGGATGACGGGATGTAGTCCTCCGTACGTCCTGTCATCCCGTCATCCTGTCATCCCGTCCGGAATCGCAACCTCGCGCCCTTCCCTCCTCCAAATCATCGCGCTGATCCACCACCGCCCCTCCCGCCGGAACAGCTGGATGCTGTTCACGCCGCGGTTGAGCAGCGCGCCGCCGCGCGAGCGGCGCGTCTCGTACGCGCTCAGCACGTGCGCCACCTCGCCGAAGACGCGCTCCTCGCGCCAGATCTCGCCTTCCCAGAAGCTCGGCATCTCGCCGGAGTCCATCATCCGCTCGAAGTCGCGGCGATAGGACTCGAGGTCGAAGGCGAAGACGCCGTCGTCGGTGACGCGCACCAGCCGCGCGCCCGGCGCGAAGAGATCGTCCTGCGCGCTCCAGTCGGGACGCTCGCCCGCCTCGAAGGAGATGCGGGCGTACATGGCGGCGATGAGGGAGTCGAGATCGTTCATGGAGGACAGGATGACAGGATGACGGGATGACAGGATGACGGATGTATACGTCCCGTCCTCCCGTCCTCCCGTCATCCCGTCAACAACGCGCTAACTGGTATTGACAGATACCTGCCAACGCACTACATTGGATCACACATGAGCGACGACGTCTTCTACGTCAACTGGACGACGCAACTCCGCAAGGGACTCCTGGAGCTGGCCATCCTCAACGTCCTCAGCGGGTCCCCTCTCTACGGCTACGAGATCGTCCGGCGCCTCGGCGACGTCGACTCGCTGGTCATCACCGACGGCACCATCTATCCCATCCTCAGCCGGCTGCGGAACGAGGAGCACGTCGACACCTACATCGAAGAATCTTCCTCCGGGCCGCCTCGTAAGTACTACCGGCTGACCCCGCGGGGACGAAGCGAGCTGCGGCGAATGAACGAGCACTGGCAACGGCTGCACGACGGCATCGGCCAGCTGCGCAAGGAGCGAACGCGATGATCGAGTTCACGGAAGAAGCGAAGCGGCGGTTGGACCTTTATCTGGCGCGGATGCGCAGCTTGCTGCGCGGCTCGCGGGCCGTGGAGGCCAGCGAGGTGGAGCAGAACGTGCGCGAGCACGTCGCCTTCGCCCTCGCCTCGGCGGAAGCTCCGGTCGGCGCCGACCGCCTGGCCGGCGTCCTCGAACAGCTCGGACCTCCCGAGCGCTGGCTCCCCGAGGATGACCGGGCGTGGTGGCTGAAGGCGTGGGATGGATTGATCAAGGGGCCGGAGGACTGGCGGCTGGCGTACGTCTCGTTCGGCCTGACCACGCTGATGGTCGTCTTCTTTCCGATCGGCGGCATCCTGCTGCTGCTGCCGGCCTTCATCGCCTCGCGCGCCTGGGTGTCGCACATGACCGAACGGAACGAGCCGCTGGACGCCCGGCGATGGTTCGTGCTGCCGCCGATCGTGCTGATGTTCCTGCTGTTCGTCGGCGGCACGATGGGGAGCGTGATCGGCATGGCGGGCGTGCTGGCGTCGGAGACCGACCTCAGGCGCTATGGGCTGCCGTATCCCGGCCACCGTCCGGAGCATCTCGTCGCCTTCGCCGGATACCTGGCGCTGGTCGCCGGCGGATGGTGGATCGTCCTGTCGGGCATCTTCGCCTTCCTCTTCGAGCCGATCCGCACGCTCTTCGCCCCGCTGCTGGTGAGAATGAAGCGCCGCCACCTGCTGATGCTGACCGCGCTCGGCGCACTGGCGCTGGGCATCGGCGCCTGGCTCACCAACATCGCCTGATCGGCGAATGAGGGGGGGACGGGATGACGGGATGACGGGATGACGGGATGACGGGATGACGGGATGACGGGATGATCGCACCCTGCGATCCCTTCATCCCGTCCTCCTGTCATCCCGTCATCCCGTCATCCCCGTCATCCCGTCATTCCGTCCCCGGCCGCGGAAGAACCTCCCGCCGCGGGCTGTTGCCCGTCGTCCATGATCTCCTTCGCCGGCGTCACCAAGCAGTACGGGCGGCAGGTCGTCTTCGTCGACGCCTCCTTCCAGCTCAACCCGGGCGAGAAGGCCGGCCTGGTCGGCCCGAACGGCTCCGGCAAGACCACCCTTTTCCGCATGATCAGCGGGGAGGAGACGGCGGACGACGGCACCATCACCGTCCCGAAGAAGCTCTCCATCGGCTACTTCCGCCAGGAGGTGGACGAGATGCGCGGCCGGCCGGTGCTCGATGAAGCGATCGCCGGCAGCGGCCGCCTCGGCGACCTCCACCACGAGCTCATCGAGCTCGAGCAGAACCTCCATGACGAGGCGGCGCTCGAGCGCTACGGCCACGTGCAGGAGGAGTATCAGCACCTCGGCGGCTACGAGCTCGAGGCCCGCGCGCGCGAGGTGCTGCACGGCCTCGGCTTCGACGACGCGCAGATCGACGGCGACTCCGGCGCGCTCTCCGGCGGCTGGAAGATGCGCGTCTCCATGGCCCGCATCCTCCTCGGCAAGTTCGACGTGCTGCTGCTGGACGAGCCGACCAACCACCTGGACATCGAGTCGATCGTCTGGCTGGAGCGCTTCCTCCGCAACTCGCCGGCCACCATCCTGATGACCTCGCACGACCGCGACTTCATGAACCGCGTGGTCAGCAAGATCATCGAGATCGACGACGGCGACATCGTCACCTACAGCGGCGACTACGACTTCTACGTCCGCGAGCGCGAGCAGCGCGAGAGCAACCAGGAGGCGGCCTACGCGCGCCAGCAGGCCAAGCTGGCCAAGGAGCAGCGCTTCATCGACCGCTTCTCCGCGCACGCGGCGAAGGCGGCGCAGGTGCAGAGCCGCGTGAAGATGCTCGACAAGCAGGAGCGCATCGAGCCGCCGAAGAAGCGGAAGGCGATGAAGTTCGACTTCCGCCGCCCGCCGCGCTCCGGCGACGACGTGGCCATGCTCGACGGCGTGGCCAAGTCGTTCGGGGCCAAGAAGGTCTACGACGGCTTCGACTTCCAGGTGCGCCGCGGCGAGCGGTGGTGCGTGATGGGGAAGAACGGCGCCGGCAAGTCGACGCTGCTGAAGATGGTGGCCGGCGCGCTGGCCCCCGACGCCGGCACGGTGCGCCTCGGCGCGTCGCTGACCATGGGCTACTTCGCGCAGCAGTCGCTCGACCTGCTCGATCCCGACCTGACGGTGTGGGAGCAGATCCAGAAGGACTTCCCGCTGGAAGGGGTCGGCGTGCTGCGCAACCTTCTCGGCGCCTTCCAGTTCTCCGGCGACGACGTGGAGAAGCGCATCCGCTCGCTCTCTGGCGGCGAGAAGTCGCGGCTGGTCATGGCGCGCATGCTCCTCGACCCGCCGAACTTCCTGGTGCTCGACGAGCCGACCAACCACCTCGACGTGGCCACCAAGGAGATGCTCATCGAGGCGCTGAAGGACTTCGAGGGGACGATGCTCTTCGTCTCGCACGACCGCACCTTCCTGCGCGGGCTGGCCAACCGCGTCCTGGAGCTCGACGCGCGGCCGACCACCTACGGCGGGACGTACGTGGAGTACGTCGAGCGCACCGGCCGCGAGGCGCCCGGCGTGCACGCGTAGCGCGCGCGGCGTCGCGACTTCACTGGTTCGGCTTCAACACGAGCCGCACATCGCTGGCCGGCGCCTTGATCGTGGCTTGCTGGACGCCTTCGTTGCCGAAGAGGATCCGTTGCGGGCCCGGCTCGAGGTTCTCGAGCACGAACGTACCGCCGGCATCGGTCTGCACCTGCTCGCCGCGCGTCATCACCGGCACCTCGGCGGCCGGCGAGCCGTCGGCGTTCACGACGCGCCCGCGGATGCCGACGGTGGCGCGGAGCGAGACCGCGACCGGCTTCGCGTCCGCCGCCACCGTCACGCGCTGTTCTTCGCGCACGTAGCCGCGTTTGGCGAAGCCGAGGGAGGTCGAGCCGCCGGCGAGGTAGCCGGAGAAGCGGCCGGAGGCGTCGGTGGTCGCCCAGAGAATCGCGGGCTCCCCGAATTGCCGCTCCCCGGGAAGCGGTGTCACGGCGACGCCGGCCACCGGCTTCGCGTCGCGGCCGGTGACGACGCCGCGGACTTCGACGCCGCCGTCCGGCATGGTGACGACGACCTCGCGCGTGCGCGGCGAGACGACCGGCGACATCGCCAGCGGCATCCCCGGCTTCATGGCCACGATGCGCTCGGGCTGCGAGTCGATGATCTTCGTCCGCAGGCGGAAGCGGCCGTCGGCGCCGCTCACGCGCGGCGAGAGCGGCAGCGGCATCGCGGTGTCGCCTTCGCCGGCGAGGACGAACAGCGCCGCGCCGCCGACCGGCTTGCCGTCCGCGGTCTGCACCACGCCCTGCAGCGGGAGGAGCCGCTTCGCATGCAGCGCGACGCTCGCGTCCCCGCCCGTCACGTCAGCGTCGTGGGAGTCGGCCTCGAGGTTGTGCGCGCCCGCCGAGACGAGGTACTGGCCGGCGGGCACGCTGATGGCGAACGCGCCGCGGTCGTCGGTGAGCGTCGTTTCGCCGATGCCGTCGCCGAGGGCGGTGGCGATCGCACCGGCCACCGGCTTGCCGGCCTCGTCGACGAGCGTGCCGGCGATGCTCCGCGCCGGGGCGAGCTTCAGCACGATCTCCTTGTCGCTCGCTGACCCCGTGGCGATGCGCGAGCCGCTCCGCGCCACGAGCCGCAGGGGCCGCGCGTAGACATGCGCGATGACGAAGCGGCCGTCGGCGCCGGTGGTGGCCTCGAGCAGACCGTCGAGCGAGACGGGCGCGCCGCCGGCCGGCCGGCCGTTCTCGTCGACCACCGAGCCGCGCAGCGTGTCTCCGGAGTGGAGCACGAAATCGCGCGAGGAGATCGGATGTAGCGCCGGGGCGAAATCGGGGTGGCGAACCAGAAGTCTCTCCGCCCACCACGTCGGCTCCGCGAGGCGGTACTTGCCGTCGCCGTCGGTCATGACCACCGTCGGGATGCCTTGCACCACCGGCATGGCGATGACCGCCGCGTTCGCCACCGGCTTGCCGTTCGCCGTGACGCGTCCGGTGACGGTCACGGCGGGGCGCAGCGCGAGGGCGCCGAGCGGCTCGGGATCGGTGGCGATGTCGACCGGCTCGAAGCCGTCGGCGGAAACGTGCACGACGACGATCCCGTTGCCACCGGATTCGACCGAGAACGCGCCGCTCGCGCCGGTCGTCACGGAGGCGAGCGGCCGGGGCGGCGCGTCGAGCGCGATGACCGCCGGCGGCGGCATCTCGCGAAACACGGCGACGCGTGCGTTCGCGATCGGCGCACCGGACGGCGCGGTGACGACGCCGGTGATGCTCGCCGCCATCGCGAGCGGGCAGACGGCGAGCGACAGAATGGCGGAGACGCGGACGTGCATGGGCGGCAACTTATGCGCGAATGGCGGGCGGGACCATGAGCCGCGTCACGTCTCGCGCGCCATCGGCAACCGCTCGCGGCCCTCCGGTGATGCCGTCGATGCCGTCGCGGACCCCATCGACGCGGCCGGCGAAGGGGTGAATGCCGTCGGCGAAGGCATCGATGCCATTCACGATGGCGTCGACGCCATTCACGACCGCATCGATGCCATCGCGGAAGGCGACGATGCCGTCGCGGAAGGCATCGATGCCATCGCGGAAGGCATCGATGCGGTTGCGGATGCCTCGTTATCCGACTGATGACGTGCGACTTACGAGTTAGGACCGCTCGCCGATCGCGATTTCGTGGCAAGATCGCGCCATGCGCTACAAATGGGTGTTCGCGATCCTGCTTTTCGCCCTGCCGCTTGCTGCCGACGACAACGCCGACCTGAAAGCGCTGCTCGACACCTTCCTGGCCGGCGCCGGCCGCAACGATGCCGCGGTGCACGACCGCTTCTGGGCCGATGACCTGATCTACACCGGCTCGAGCGGCCGGCGCATCGGGAAGGCCGACATCATGAAGGACGTCCGCGCGGCGCCGCCCGCCAAGCCGTCCGATCCGGTCACGGTCTACTCGTCCGAGGATGTGCGCATCCAGCTGTACGGGACGACGGCGGTCGTCGCCTTCCGGCTGGTGGCCACCGGGCCGGGCGGCGTCTCGAAGTACCTCAACAGCGGCACGTTCCTCAAGCGCAACGGGGAGTGGCGCGTGGTCAACTGGCAGGCGACGAAGATGCCGCGCCCGGAGGACGAGACGAAGAGGGACGTCGCCGCGGCGGCGACGGCGTTCCAGCAGGCGACGAGCGCCGAGGCGAAGGTCGAGGTCTACGGCGACGCCGCCGTGGTGCGCGACGGCGCCTGCACGTCGACCGTCGTCAACAAGAGCGGGACCTGGAAGGTGGTGGCCCGGTCATGCGCCCCGTAGTGGAGTGCGAGCAGCAGCACGCCGTGCTGGCCGTGCCGGACCTGACGGCCGCCCTCGACTACTACACGACGCGGCTCGGCTTCGTCACGTCGTTCACCTGGGGCGAGCCGCCCAGGTTCGCCGGCGTGAACCTCGGCAACGTGCAGATGTTCCTGAAGACGGGGACGCCGAGTCCGGAGGGCTGCGAGGTCTACTTCATGGTCGGCGACGCGGACGAGCTGTACGCCTTCCATCAGTCGCAGGGCGTGGAGGTGACCGCGCCGCTCGACGACCGCGAATACGGCATCCGCGACTATGCAGTCCGCGACCTGAACGGCTACCACCTCAGCTTCGGCCATCCTCTCTTCAATGCCGGCGAGCCCATCCCCATCGAGCGTGTCGACGTCCCCGTCCGCCTGGAAAAGCGCCTCGCCGCGCTGTTGGAGGACCTGGCCAGCTTCAAGCGGATGAGCCTCAGCAGCTGCCTGGAGGAGATCCTCCTCCACACCAACGAGCCGCTCGGCGACGGCGTGGCCAGCCCCCACACCAAACGCCAGCTGGCGTACATCCAGGAGCTGAAGAAGAAGCACGGGATCGACTACGACTCGCACGGGAGCTACCGGTTCGTGGAGTGACGTTCGAGGAAGACGGCGACGGCGGCCTTGCTGACGCGGCCTTCCGCCACGCCGAGCACGAGGTCGTAGAAGTCATTCTCCGCCGCCTCGATCTCGATGTCGTTCAGTTCCAGAAATACGAGCGCCGCGGAGACCGCTGTCCGTTTGTTGCCGTCGAGGAAAGGATGATTGCGGCAGATGCCGTACAGGTACGCGGCTGCCATCTCGAAGATCGTCTCGTGCAGGAACACTCCGCCGAAGGTCGCCGCCGCGCTCCCCATCGCCGACTGCAGAAGGCCCACGTCGCGAACTCCTGATGAGCCGCCGAAGAGCCGGATCTGCTCCTCGTGAAGACTGAGCACCTCATCGAGCGTGAGAAAAAGCGGATCCATCACTCGCTCAGGCGGCGGAAAAGCCCCGCGTACTTGCGGTTGATCTTCTCCACCGCCTTGCGGAACTTCCGCTGGCGGGCCGGGTCGCGTTCGGGTGTGATGACCAGAATCTGCCCATCGGTCGACACCTCCACCTCAGATTCTTCATCGAGTCCGAGCTCCTCGAGAAACGGCTTGTCGAGGACGAGTGCGACGCTATTGCCGGTGCGGGTGAGCTTCTTCTTCATGGTTCGTACATTCTACCATCACGTACGTACGCTACAATTCTCCCAGGAGGAGGCCCCCCAATGCGCACGAATGCGGGAAGCGTCGCACGGCGATGGTTCGAAGAGGTGTGGAACGAGCGGCGGGACGAGACGGTCGATGAGCTGATGCATCCCGAAGCGGTCTTTCACATGGAGGGGAGCGACGTCCGGTCGCCGCACGAGTTCCGGCAGATGCGCGACGCGTTCATGAGCTCCTTCCCCGGGCTGCGCATCGAGATCCAGGACGTGCTCACCGAGGGCGATCAGGCGGTGGTCCGCTGGCAGATGCGCGGCACGCACGGCGGCAGCGGGTTCGGCGAGCGGGTCACCAAGCAGCCGGTCTCGGTGCGCGGCATGAGCTGGGCCAAGGTGTGCGACGGCAAGGTCATCGAAGGATGGGACAGCTGGAACATCGGCAGCCTGATGGCCGCCATCGGGGTGAAGTGACCGCCATGCGCAAGTTCGCCGTCTTCGCCGCGCTGCTGCTCGCCGCCGTCCCGCTCGTCGCGCAGGACACCGCCGCCATCGACAAGGCGGTGACCGAGGTGCTGGAGAAGAGCGGCGCGCCGAGCGCGTCGATCGCCGTGGTCCGGGATGGCAAGGTCGCGTACGTCCGCGCCTACGGAAACGCGCGGGTCGAGCCGCCGCTGGCCGCCGCGCCGGAGATGCGCTACAGCATCGGCTCGGTCAGCAAGCAGTTCACCGCGGCGGCGGTGCTGCTGCTGGCGGAGAACGGAAAGCTGTCGCTCGACGACCGCGTCGGCCGCTGGCTGCCGGAGCTGACGCGCGCCAAGGACGTCACCGTCCGCCAGCTCCTGTCGATGACGTCGGGCTATCAGGACTACTGGCCGCAGGACTACGTGATGCCGATGATGCTGGAGCCGGTCACCGCGGCGACCATCGCCAAGACCTGGGCGCAGAAGCCGCTCGACTTCGAGCCGGGGACGAAGTGGCAGTACAGCAACACCAACTACGTCATCGCCGGGATGATCGTGGAGCGCGTGGCCGGGATGCCGCTGCTGGAGCTCCTGCAGAAGCGCATCTTCACGCCGCTGCACATGACGAGCGTGAGCGACATCGACGCCGCGCCGCTCGGCGCCGGCGATCCGACGCGCTACCAGCGCTTCGCCCTCGGCCCGGTGCGCGTGGCGCCGAAGGAAGGGAAGGGCTGGCTCTTCGCCGCGGGCGAGCTGGCCATGACCGCGCGCGACCTGGCGCTGTGGGACATCTCCGTGATCGAGCAGAGCCTGCTGCAGCCGGCGTCGTACCGCGTGATGCAGACCGAGGTGCAGCTGGCCAACGGCGTCGGCACGCGGTACGGGCTCGGCGTCGGCATCGGCGTGGCCGACGGGCATCGCAACATCTCGCACAACGGCGAGGTGTCGGGCTTCACCGCGGAGAACGACATCTACGTCGACGACAAGGCGGCCGTGGTGGTCCTGGCCAACCTCGACGCCAGCAACGCCACCGGACAGATCGCGTCGAAGATCACGCAGCTCCTCTTCGCCACCACCGACGCGGCGACGCCGAAGACGACCGAGACGGCGCGCAAGATCTTCGAGGGCCTGCAGCGCGGCGAGATCGATCGCGCGCTCTTCACCTCCAACGCCAACGCCTACTTCAGCGAGCAGGCGGTGATGGACTTCGCGGCGAGCCTCGGCCCGCTCGGCGCGGTGCAGGAGCTCGCGCAGGCGGGGCAGGGCTCGCGCGGCGGCATGACGCTGCGGCGCTACCGCGTGAAGGCGGGACAGAAGAACCTGCGCATCACGACGTTCTGGATGCCGGACGGGAAGATCGAGCAGTACCAGGTCGCGGCGGCGGAGTGATTCTCGACTTTTACGCGAAGGATCTCGACGCCATCCCGGACGAGGTCTGCGAGCGAACGGCTGTCGCGTGCTGTTCTGAGCGTCCCCTCATCCGCCCTTCGGGCACCTTCTCCCCGCAAGCGGGGAGAAGGGCTCTCGTCATGCGTGTCGCGAGTGCCCCTCGCCCCGCGAAGCGGGGAGAGGGATTCTCGCCATGAGTGTCGCCAGTGCCCCTCGCCCCGCGAAGCGGGGAGAGGGTGGCCCTGAGCGCAGCGAAGGGCCGGGTGAGGGGCGTGTCACAAACCTCGCCGCCCAACCGTCTTGTCCGCATGAGCTGGACTCGACGGCGGTTTCTCGAAGCGATCGGCCTCGCCGGCGGTGGCGCGGCGGTCTACGAAACGATGGTGGCGATGGGGCTGCTCAGCGTCCCCAACGTCTTTGCCGGACGCCCCACGTTGTCGCCCGACGAGGGGAAGGGCAAGAAAGTGCTCATCCTCGGTGCGGGCATCGCCGGGCTGACCGCGGCGTACGAGCTGAAAACCGCCGGCTACACCGTCAGCATCCTCGAGCCGAAGGCGCGCCCCGGCGGCCGCAACTTCACCGTGCGGCGCGGCGACGTCATCGAGGAGATCACCGGCACCAGGCAGGTCTGCCGCTTCGACGACGGCCTCTATCTCAACGCCGGCCCCGGCCGGCTGCCGTACCACCACACCGCGGTCCTCGAATACTGCAAGCTCCTCGGCGTGCCGCTCGAGGTCTACGTGATGAGCACGCGCGCCAACCTCTTCCAGAATCCCGACGGCTTCGCCGGCGCGCCGATGCCGAACCGCCGCATCGCCAACGACACGCGCGGCTGGGTCAGCGACCTGCTGGCCAAGGCCATCAACAAAGGCTCGCTGAACAAGGAGCTGACCGGCATCGACAAGCAGGCGCTGCTCGAGCTGCTGGTCAACTTCGGCGACGTCGACTCGAAGACCTACGCCTACCGCGGCTCGTCGCGCTCCGGCTACGAGATCGAGCCGGGCGTCGTCGGCTGTCCGGAGATCATGCCGGCGCTGCAGCTCGGCGACCTGCTGAAGTCGAGCTTCTGGAAGTACCGCTTCTACCAGTCCGAGGAGTACGAGTGGCAGCCGACGCTCTTCGAGCCGGTCGGCGGGATGGACGGCATCGTCAAGGGCTTCGTCTCGCAGGTGGGCGACCTGGTGCGCTACAACCGCGAGGTCACCGGCATCAACAACGTGCAGGGGCAGGTGCGGGTCGAGCATCGCACCGCGGGGACGACGTCCGGCGCCGAGCAGGAGACCGCCGACTACTGCATCTCCACCATGCCGCTGCCGATCCTGAACAAGATCGAGAACAACAACTTCAGCGACGACTACCGCAAGGCCATCGGCGCGGTGAATTTCGCCTCCACGTGCAAGGTCGGCTGGCAGGCCAACCGGCGCTTCTGGGAGCTCGACAACCAGATCTACGGCGGCATCTCGTACATCAACCACGACATCACGCAGATGTGGTACCCGTCGCACGGCTACTTCGGGCCGAAGGGCGTGCTGACCGGGACGTACAACTACGACGCGGCGGCCGACCGGATGGCGGGCCGCGACCTCGAAGCGCGCCTCGAGCTGGCGGCGCAGGGGGCGAAGCGGCTGCACCCGAAATTCGACGAGGACGTGCCGCGCGACCTCGGGCTGTCGATCGCCTGGAAGAACGTCCCGTATCAGCTCGGCGGCTGGGCCGACGACTGGAGCTGCCCCGACTCGAACTACAACCGCCTGCTGCGCCCCGACGGCAACGTCTGGGTGGCCGGCGACCAGGTCTCGCACATCTCCGGCTGGCAGGAGGGAGCGATCCGCTCGGCCATCCACGTGGTGGAGCGCATCGCGCGGCCGGCGCTGATGGCGCAGGACGTGGTGCAGCCGGCGACGACGATGAAGGCCATGGCGCCGCGGGCCAAGGCGCCGGACATCAAGCGCCGTACGCGCGGGCTGCCGTAGAATCGGCCATCGTGCCGCAAGAGCTGCCGGAGGAAATCCAGGTCGCGCTGTTCGACCTGCAGCGGTATCTGCTCGATCAGATCCCGCCGATCACCGCGGCGGAGGCGGTGGAGACGCTGATGGCGGCGCCGCCCGAGGTGCTGATGCGCCAGGTGCGCGCCTGGACCATCGAGCAGCGCCGCGTGCAGGCCGCGCCGGTGGCGGACTTCCTCTTTCACGCGCTGAAAAAGGTCTTCCTGACGGGCGAGCTGAAGCTGCTCGACCGGGCCGCGGTGCTGGCCTTCATCGACCGCCTCACGCCGCTGGCGCTGCAGATGTGTCCCGCCGAGGACCGCGAGGTGCTGCAGACCAACCTGGCGGCGATGCGCGAGTCGCGCGTCATGGCCTCCGCGGCGAAGATCGAGCTCGGCGGCGGCGGTAGCGGCGGCGCGGCCGCGACGACTCCCAGGAGCGGGGATGCCGAGGCGGTGCAGACCGCCAAGCGCTTCTCGCTGATCATCGAGCGCTTGTCGCGGCAGGTGGCGCAGTCGAAGCCGACGCCGCAGGCGGTGGCGCAGCTGGTCGGGCTGGCGGCGGCGAGCGCGTCGAACGAGCAGGAGCTGAACGACTACATGCGGCGCGTCAAGCCGGTGGCCGGCGAGCAGGACGCCAATCTCTTCAAGCTCCTCGGCCAGAGCCTGCCGGCGTGGAACGTCGCCGCCGCGCCCGACAGGCCGACGCTGTCGGTCAAGGCGATGAAGAACATCGTCTCCATGGCCGCCAATCCGATGGAGGGGGCCAGGCGGCTGCGCGAGCTCCTCACCGCGGCGGTCGAGCAGTTCAACGGCGGCAATCTCTCCGGCGCGATCTCCATGCTGGAGCTGGCGGACACGGCGATCGTGGAGAAGAAGATCGACCCGACGACGGTCGAGCGCGTCCGCACCGAGGCGGTGGAGAACCTCAGCTCCGAACAGCTGCGGAAGTTCGCGGAGAACAAGGCCAAGCGCGCGCTGCTGATCAAGGCGCTCGGCTTCTTCCCGACGCTGACCAAGGAGAGCCTCTTCCAGCAGCTGCGCGGCGAGGAGCGCCCGGAGCGCCGCCGCTTCCTCCTCGGCCTGCTGGAGGCGTACGGCGCCGAGGCGCGGAACATCGCGCTCGACCAGCTCGACGCCGAGCTGCAGCAGAAGCCGGGCGAGGCCGACACGTATTACCTGCGCAACCTCATCTATCTGCTGCACCGCGTGCCGCGCGAGTCGGACGACGGCGTCGAGCGCGAGATGGAGACGCTGACGCGCGCCTCCGCGCGCGGGCAGAACATCTACGTCATCCGCGAGGCGGCCACCGCGCTCGGCCTGATCAAGACCGAGGCCTCGGTCAAGGTGTTGACCATGCGCCTGGCGGAGATCGAGGCCACGCTGCTGCGCAGCGACACCTCCAGCTACTCGATGGAAGAGATGCAGAAGGTGCTCGACCGCGTGGCCGGCGCGCTGGCGCGGATCGGGACGCCGTCCGCGCTGAAGACGCTGGCGCGGCACGGGATGAAGGCCAACGTGCTGCTGGGCGACACCCGCGCGCGGCTGTCGTCGCTGTCGCAGCACGATCTGTCGTTCGACGAAGAGACGATGAACGTGATCCTGAAGGCGATCCGCGAGGATCTGCCGAGCGGGCTGCTGGGGCGCTTCATCCCGAAGAAGCAGGCCTCGACGGTGCGGCTGGTGGAGGCGCTGTCGGGGACGCGCTCCGAGGCGGTGGAGCAGCTCTTCCGCGAGCTGGCGGAGAAGTTCGGCGACCAGGACTTCGGCCACGCCGCGGCGAAGTACCTCGCCGAGCTGGCCAAGCCGCCGGCACCGGCGGTGCCCGGCGCGTCGCTGGCCGGCGAGCTCGAATTCTTCGGACTCCCGTCGATCATGCAGTCGCTCGCCGAGATGCGCGCCACCGGCATGCTCACCGTCAGCAACCGGCAGGGGCAGGTGGCGGCGAAGCTGGTCTTCGTGGAGGGGAAGTTCCTCAACGCGCAGAGCGGCGCGCTCAAGGGCGCCGACGCGGTCTACCAGCTGCTGGAGCGCCCGGTCAGCGGCGCGTTCGCCTTCGTCCCGCATCCGCCGGAACACGTGAAGATCACCCTGACGCCGGCGGACGTCATGCCGCTGCTGCTGGAAGGGATCCGCCGCCACGACGAGCTCAATCAGGCCTGCACCATCGCGCCGGACGACATCATGCTGCGCGCCACCAGCGTGAAGCCGACGCCGCACGAGGAGGAGTCCGACGCCGCGCTGGTGCGCGAGGTGTGGGTCAAGGCCTCGTCCGGCGCCTCGGTCGGCGCATGGGAGCCGCAGATCGCCGCCGACTCCTACCGCGTCCGCCGCCTGGTGGCGCACTGGATGGAGCAGGGAGCGCTGGAAGTCAGGGTGACCTGACGGGAAGACGGGAAGACGGGATGACGGGATGACGGATACACCTTGTCATCCTGTCTTCCCGTCATCCTGTCATCCCGTCCTTCTTCCTTACTCCAGATAGATGTCCGCAATGGCCAGAGCCGTCCGATACGGCTCCGGGTCGTTGCGATTGGTCAACAGGATGACCGTCAGCCGTTCCTCGGGGAAGCGGACGATCACGTTGCGGAAGCTGGTGGTCTCGCCCGAATGCCACAGCGTGCGGTGTCCGCGGTGCTCGCTGATGCGCCAGCCGAAGCCGTAGCGGATGGCGGGGTCGTCGGTCGGCGTGGCCGGCGTGAAGGCGAGTTGCAGCGTTTCCGGCTTCACTAGCCGGGCGTGGGCCAGGGCGTCGTCCCACTTCGCAAGGTCGTCGATGGATGAGTAGATGCCGCCGTCGCCGAGGGTGGCGCTGGTGATGCTCTGGTCGCGCCGCGTCCAGACGCCGTCCTTCTGCGCGTAGCCGTAGGCGCGGTGCGCGATGGTGTCCGCGCCCTCGACGTGCGCGACGGTGTCGCGCATGCCGAGCGGATCGAAGATCGCCGACTTCAGGAACGCGGGGAAGGACATGCCGCTCGCCTTCGCCGCGATCAGGCCGAGGAAGACGTAGCCGGTGTTGCTGTAGCGGTACCGCGAGCCGGGTGGGAACTCGGTGCGAGTGGTGCCCTCGAGCATCTGCAGCACGTCGGCGTCGTTGACCTGCTCGGTGGCCGTCGCGGGGATCAGCTCCTCGTAGTCGAGCAGTCCTGAGGTGTGCGTGAGCACCTGGCGGATGGTGATCGTTTGCGCGTAGGGCGGCAACGACGGAAGGAAGCGGGTGATCGGATCGTCGTACGACAGCGCGCCGCGCTCGGCGAGGATCTCGATCGCCGCGGCGGTGAACTGCTTGCTCACCGAGGCGAGGCGGAAGTTGGTCCGCGGCGTCGCCGGCGTGCGCTCCTCGAGGTCGGCCAGGCCGTAGCCGGCGCGGTGCACGGGGCGGCCGTCGCGCAGCACCAGCACCCCCGCGCCGGGGACGCCACCGTCGTACGCGGCGACGAGCAGATCGACTCTCTGGTCCACTCTTTGATCTGTCATCGATGTGGTACAGGCGACGAACGCGAGCATGGAGATCGCGGCAACTCTCATTCACGGATTATCCGTCACCCTGAAGCGCAGCGAAGGGTCTCCGCGGCAGAGATCCTTCGCCGTCTTCGCGGCTCAGGATGACGGTGGACGTATGATCGCGGCGTGACCGAATACGCATCGCCGGAGCGCTTCCGCGAGGTCTTCAACCTCGTCGAGGCCCACATCGAGCGGCGCTGGGAGATCCCCGTCGTCATCCGCGACGTCACCGATCCCTTCACCGGCGATCTCGACGGCGCGCACATCGAGGTCGACTACGACCAGCCGTGCGAGGACGCGCTCTTCATCATCGCCCACCTCTTCGGCCACACCGTGCAGTGGAACATCGACCCGCGCGCCCGCGAGATCGGCATGGCGCGCATCGAGAATCCGTCCGAGGAACTGCTGGAGGCGGTGGGCGACTACGAGCGGACGGCGTGCCGCTACAGCCTGCAGCTCTTCCACGACGCCGGCGTGCGCGATCTCGACCAGTGGATGGCCGACTTTGCGGCGTGCGACTCCGCGTACCTGATGCACTTCTACCGCACCGGCGAGAAGCGCCCCTTCCGCGAGTTCTGGCGCGGCGGGATGACCGCACTGGAGCCGCTGGCCATTCCGCGGTTTCATCCGGAGCGGTGGGTGTCGCGGGCGGATGGGGTTGTGATTTAGCGAGCAGGTTGCAGCGAGCAGCGAGCAGCATCCCTGCCCGCTGCTCGCTGCGACCTGCTCGCTGGTTTAATGTTGTTCCATGCTCACCGCGCTCCTCCTCGCCGCGGCACTCGTACTGCCACCCGGCACCTATCCCTTCCGCACGTACGGCGTGGAGTCGGGGCTCGGCAATCTCTCGGCGCTGCGCATCGCGCAGGACAGCGCCGGCTTCCTCTGGGTGGCGACGCAGGACGGGCTCTATCGCTACGACGGCACGCGCTTCCGGCGCTTCGGGCTGGAGGAAGGGCTGCCGTCGACGTTCGTCAGCGCGCTGAGCGCGGGCGCGCGCGGCGAGCTGTGGGCGGCGACCGGCGCGGGCGTGGTGCGGTTCGACGGCGTGCGCTTCCGCGTCATCGACGCGCTGCCGCGCACCGCGGCGAACGCCATCGCCGCCGACGCGCGCGGGCGCCTCTGGTCCGCCATGCAGCAGGGGCTCTTCGTCGACTCCGTTCGTGTGGCGGGTTGGGACGGGCCGGCGACCGCGGTCTGGTGCGACGCGGGCGACGTCTGGGTGGCGTCGACCGGCGTGGTGGCGCGCCTGAGCAGCGGCGCGTGGACGCGCTGGACGCTCGAGCCGCGCGAGCGGATCGACTCCATCGTCGCCGACGGGCAAGGCCGCGTCTGGGCGCGCTCCGGCAACCGGCTCTGGTCGATGGACCGCGACGGCGGCGAGGTCCGCGACGAGACCGCGGCGCTGCCGGCGACGAGCAATAACGGCTACCTCTCGCTGGATGCGCGGCGCGATCTCTGGGTGCCGACCGACCGCGGCATCGCCGTCCACGACGCGCGCGGCTGGCGCGTCATCGGCGCGGCGCAAGGGCTGCCCACCGAGTGGGCGCGCCACGTCTTCGAGGACCGCGAGGGTTCCATCTGGATCGCCAGCCTCGGCGTGCACCGCATGCTCGGCCGCGGCGAGCTGGTGTCGTACAAGCGCGCCAACGGACTGCCGAACGACGTGACCTGGTGCTTCCACTGGGACCGCGGCGGCCATCTCCTCGTCGGCACCGACCTCGGACTGGCGCGCTCGACGCCGACCGGCTGGAGCGTCGTCGCCGGCACCGAGCGCTCGCAGATCCGCAGCGTGGTGGAAGACGAGCGCGGCGTGCTCTGGGCGGCGGGGAGTCCGGCGGAAGTGATCCGCATCGACGGAGCTTCGGTGCGCCGTTACGAGGTCCCCGGCCGCACCGTGATGCGCGTGACGCGCGACCGCGAAGGCTCGCTCTGGGCCGCCACGCGCGGCGGCGGCCTGCTGCGGATGCGGGCGGGGGAGGAGCGCTTCGCGCGCGTCGACGTTCCCGGCGGCGACGCGGAGGAGGACTTCCGCGACGTCATCGAAGACCGCGAGGGGCGCGTCTGGGCCACCGGACAGCACGGCCTGGCGCAGCTGGCCAACGGGCGCTGGCGCCGCTTCACCACGAAGGACGGGCTGCGCCACGACCACGTCGCCTACATTCACCAGACCGCGGCGGGCGACTTCTGGGTGGCCTACTTCGAGCCGATCGGCATGGTGCGAATTCGCGCGGAAGGCGACGGCATTCGCATCGCCGGCCACCTCAACGCGGGGAAGGTCTTCATCGTCGGCGAGGACAAACATCAGCAGCTTTGGGTGGGCGGCGGGGCGGGCGTCGACATCGTGGCGAACGGCCAGGTCGAGCACTACAGCACCGCCGACGGCCTGGCGGGCGACGACACCGACGCCATGGCCTTTCTCTGCGACGAGCGCGGGCACGTCTTCGTCGGCACCAGCTCCGGCTTCAGCCGCTACGTGCCGCGCGCCGATCCGCCGCGGCGCGGGCCGCTGCGCGTGGCCATCACCTCGGTCGCGCGCGGCGCGCGGACGCGGGACTTCGCCGCGTCGTTCTCCGCGCTGACCTACTTCAAGCCCGACCTCGTCGAGTACGAGGTGCGGCTGGCCGGCCTCGACGACGCCTGGGAGCACGTGGCCGAGCCGCGCGCCAACTGGACGCGCCTGCCGCCCGGCGACTATCGCTTCGAGGCGCGCGCGCGGCTGCGTCCCGGCGCGTGGAGCGAGCCGGCCGCCGTGCCGTTCTCCATCCTCCCCGCGTGGTGGCAGACCGGGTGGGCGCGCGCCGGCGCGGTGGCGCTGCTCGCCGCGCTGATCTGGCTTGCGTATCGCTGGCGCGTGGCCTGGCTGCGGCGGCGCAACCGCGAGCTGCAGGCGCTGGTCGAACAGCGGACGCGCGAGCTGGCCGCGGCCAACGCCTCGCTGCTCGACCTCAGCGTCACCGACGCCCTGACCGGCCTGAAGAACCGCCGCTACCTCCAGCTCTGCATGCCGGACCTCACCAGCATGGCGCTGCGGCGGCACGAGGTGCTCTCGCGCGCCGGCGTCGACCCGACGCGCGCCAACGGCGACCTGGTCTGCCTGATGCTCGACCTCGACCGCTTCAAGGACGTCAACGACCGCCACGGCCATCTGATCGGCGACGAGGTCCTCGTGGCGCTCTGCGATCTCCTCGGCACGCTCCGCCGCGAGAGCGACACCATCGTCCGCTGGGGCGGCGAGGAGCTGCTCTACCTCGCGCGCGACGCGTCGCGCACCGAGACCGCGGTGATCGCGGAGCGGATCCGCGCGGCGGTGGCCGGCCACGAGTTCCGGGTCAGCAATGGCGCGGTGATCCGGATGACCTGCTCCATCGGCTTCGCCGCCTATCCCTTCCTGGCCGAGGACCCGCGCCGCGTGGCGTGGGAGGAAGTGCTCGACATCGCCGACATCTGCCTCTACGCCGCCAAGCGCGCCGGGCGGAACGGGTGGGCGGGGGTGGTGGCGCGCGACTGCCTGGCGCCCGACTCGCTGGTGCTGCGCGTGCGGCAGTCGATGGACGCCGTGGTCGCCGCGGGCGAGCTGGAGATGCTCAGGTCAGCGACAACGCCTTCGCCAACGTGCTAGAGCAGCGCAGCGAATTGTTCCGCGGCGAGCTTAAAGCCCTTCTCCTTCGGATGGAGCTCGTTGGCCCACAGCATCTTCGTCGCCGGGAGCACTTTGCGCAGGTCGACGTATTTGACGTGCGTAAAGCGCTTCGCCGTGGCTTCGAGCATGTCGTTGAAGCGGCCCATCAACGTCTTCATCGACGCGGTGTTCGCGGCGAGGTCGTTGAAGCCCTTCTCGATGAATCCCGGACGAAGCCATGGGCCGGGCAGTGGGCCCCAGCCGCCCAGCACGCCGTCGCCGTCCGGAATGGGGAGTCCGTAGCCGTGAAGCAGAATCGGCACCTTCGTCCCGAGCATCGCCTCGCACAGCGCCGTGATCCTGGCGATGATGTGCAGATAGGCGTCGGCGATGCGCTCGTCGATCACGCCGGTGACGACGCTCTCGTTGAATCCCTCTCGCGGCGAGCCGGCGTGATTGAGCAGGAAACCGAACTCCGTGCCGGCGATGTCGTTCCCGCCGCCGGAGAGGAGGATCGCTTTCGGCGTCTCCCCGCGGCCGATCACCTTCTCCACGGCGGCCGCGAACTTGTCGAGCTGTCCGCGGCCGAACGCCATCATCTCCGCGCGGTCGCCCGCGCGCGCGACCGACTCCACGTCGTAGCCGAACTGCTGCAGCCAGTCGAGGATGTCGGATCCGGGATAGTCGAACCACGAATCGCCTTCCGCGACGATCCACCCTTTGGTCGTCGCGCGCGCCGCGGTGGTGAGCCTCATGTGCGCGGTTGCCAGCGGTGCCGCCGTTTGCTCGACGGCGGCGATGCCGGCCGCCGGCGGCTCGGACAGCGCTCGCCTGCGTGCCCGCAGCGCGCGTGTCCGGCGCTTCATCACCTCTTCGACGTCGGTCTTCGCCGCCCGCATCAACGTTCGATTCGCGGCGCTGGTGGCCATTAGTTGATCCCCGCGGCCGTGAAGCCGGCTTCGACTGCCTTGACCTTCCGATCGAGCACGGGCTGGGCATCGTTGCGGAAAAGCGAACGCGCCGCCTGGACCACCGCGCGACGGCTGTCGGCGAACTGCGACGTGCGCGAGAGATACACCGTCAGCGCGAGGAAGAACATCGCCGCCACCTCGTCGGCGGTGAATACCGGCTGCCCACCGGACGCCGCGGAGATGACCTTGTATGCGGCGAAGTTGTGGATGCCGCTGTTGTCGTGGACGTTGCCGTAGTCGTTCGACCGCTTGTACGGCGGACCGGCTTTGCGGAAATTCTTCATCAGTTTCGGCTGCCCCTCGCGCGTGGGGTCCTGCATGTCGCGCAGCGCGGTGTTCGGTCCGTCGAAGTTCGTGCCGATCTTCCAGTTCCAGTTCGCGATCGCCTTTCCGCGGTTCGCGATGATCACGCCGAAGATGTCCGAGTAAGACTCGTTCAGCGCCCCCGACTGCCCCTGGTACTCGAGGCGCGACGTGAAGTCGGTGACGCCGTGGAACATCTCGTGGCCGACGACGTCGAGCATGTTGGCGATGGAGAAGAAGCCGGTGGTGCCCTTGATCTGGCCGTAGACCATCTGCGCGCCGTTCCAGTAGGCGTTCTTCCACTGTTTGGCCGGCGTCGTTCCCTCGGCCTTGTCCCAGCAATTGACCGACGACACCATCTCGCCGCCGCTGCCGTCGATGTTGTTCCGCTTCACCACCAGGCGCAGGAACCGGGCGACCTCCTCGGCGTTCGCATGCGCGCTCACGGCCTCGCCACGCCACGGCGGCGGCGGAACGGTTCCAATCTGACCGGGAAGCAGGTGCGGCGACGCACTCGGATCCTTGAACTTGAAGTCGTACGTCGACACGTTCAACGCCGTGCTCCGCAACTGCAGGTTGTTGCCGCCGCTCTTCTCCGCGAAAAACGTCCGGTTCACGTTCAGACCGTCTTTCGCCGTTTCCTGACTGGCGATGGACGGTGTCCGCGGCAATGCCGCAATCAGCTTTCCGTTTTGCGCGTCGACGACGTAGTCTTTCAAGGTGGCGTCGGCCGTGCCGTCCGCGTAGACCTCTCGTCCCTTCTGGCGGACGTTTTCGATGATGTAGGCCAGTGCCCATTTCGACGTCTGCTGGTCGTAATAGAAGTAGAGCCGGGGCGTCTCTTCGATCTTCGCCGCGGCGATCCCCGATTCGCCGGCCGCGACTTTGATGGCGTCGGCAGGCGAGACCTTGGCGATGTGTGTCTTCACGCCCTCGGGGGTGCCAAGGGATGAGTTGATGCCAAGGCACTCCTTGTCCTCGTCGAGCTCCACGGTGACGAGCGAGCCGTAAACCGGAATCTTGTTGAAGGTCTGCCGGAACTTGACGACCGTCGTGCCGGTGAGCGGAACCGTTTCGGTATCGATCGTCTTGAAGTCGCTCTCCTCCGCGCCCATGACCGGGCGGTTGAACTGCTTCACGGCCGTGCTGGCCAGCGCCGCATCGAGATGCTGGCGGGCCGCGGTCTCCGGATCGAGGCTGCTGAGGAGAGGTGCCGCCGCAGCCGCGGTGAGATGCGCTGCGGACGCGGCGACGGCCGGTCCGAGCTTGGCCATCATGCGCTTGCCGGCGGGGACGGAGGCGTGAATCGCGAACGTGGCCAAGCCGTTGTCGCCCTCCGGCTTTCCACGGCCCTTCGCGCGCGCCGCGCTCGTGGTCTTCGGTTTCGATACTGCAGCATTCCGCCGGATCAGTCGGACCATCGGTTTCTCCCTTTTGTGTTGAGACGGACGTGGAGACAGCTTTTCAGATGTAGTGACAGAACGAGCCTCCGCGTTTCATCGCAAACGCTTCACTGCGTCAGCGACAACATCTTCGCCAGCTTCTCGAACAGCTCCGGGTGCAGGCGCTTGAAGCCTTCCGCGGGGCCGGCGAAGCCGAGCAGGAATCCGTAGATGATGGAGTAGACGGCGAGCGCGATCGCCGCGATGCGCAGCGGCAGCATGCGGATGCCCGTCGTGGCGAGGAAGGCCAGGCCGCTCTCGACGCAGACCACCGTCGCCGCGGCCATCAGGAACATGAAGTCGATGCTGTAGCGCGAGACGATCCACCAACAGGTGGAGATGCCGAGAAGCACCAGCCACGCCGCGGCCATCATCTGCATGCCGACGCGCGTGCCGGCGTCGGCGCGGCGGCGCAGCAGCGCCAGCAGCACGGCGAACAGCGTGCCGAGCATCGCCAGCGGCACCAGCGGGAAGACGCCCACCACCTGCTCGGAGCCGGGCATGGCGAACGAGGTCTTCGGGTCGGGCGTGGCGAACTGCATGTTGACGAACGGAAAGTCCGCGCGGATGGTCGGCGCCCAGAAGAGGTAGTGCATCAGGCTGTTGCCGAAGCGCGAGAGCTCGCCGAGCGTGCAGAGGCTGCAGACGCGCAAGCCCTGCATCGGCACGAAGGTGAGCTGGTAGGTGGTGCCGAATTCGAACGGCTGCCCGAAGCGCGCCACGTTGTACGCCACCAGGGCGATGAAGGTGATCGCCAGCGGGATGCCGGCCAGGGCGAAGGTGCGCAGGCGCGCCTTGGCGTTCAACCAGAGCACCGCCGCGGCGACGAAGAGCAGGACGCCGAGGTTCGGGCGCGCCGCGATGGAGAGCGCCAGCCAGACGCTCATCCAGACCGCGCGGCCGATCGTAGGCTTCTCGACATAGCGCGCCAGCGCCCAGGCCCAGGTGGCGGTCAGCGCCGCGCCGAAGAGGATCGACACTTCATAGATCCGAATTTCAACGAGTAAGTAGCACGTGACATTGGCCAGACCGATCAACAGGATCCAGACCGGCCACGGGACGTGCAGCGCTCGCCCGCGAAGCGCCAGCGCCTTCCGCGCGAAGGCCACCGCCGCCAGGAAGGCCCACGCGCCGAACACCGCCGCCGCCAGGTTGTCGCGCGGGTACGCCCCGCGCAGCAGCCGGTGCGGCATGTAAAAGCTGACCACCGGCAGCGGCGAGAAGTAGAGGTAGTAACGGCCGTCGAAGTAGCTGGCGTCCCAGATGTAGCCGACCTTCCCCTCGCGCGCCTTGTAGTCGTACGGAAACGGCATCGCCATCAGCGCCGCGTCGGGCTGGTGCACCATGGAGAGCTGCCCGCGAAAGAACCCCTCGCCCAGGCTCGCGTACAGCGAGTCCTCCCACCCGATGCGGCGGAAGCTGTACGTCCCGCCGCTGGCGAAGAAGCCGTAGGCGGCGAGGACGACGAGGATGGCCAGGATGGCGGGGAGGCGGCGCACGACGGCGAAGGATACGTCAGGCGAACGGAGCGCCGCCGTCTCGGCGGCTGGCCAGGCGGCGTCCTCGCCGCCGGGACGGCGGCGGTCCAGCCGGCGGGACGCCGGCGCTCCATCCTTGCTACCATCCATCCCTCCCAACGCATGCTCGGTCCCGGCGCGCAACTCGGTCCCTACAAACTGGTCGCGGAGATCGGCGCGGGCGGGATGGGGCAGATCTTTCGCGCCACCGACACCCGCCTCGACCGCGCCGTCGCCATCAAGATCCTCCCGCCGCATCGCTGGAGCGACTCCGACTTCCGCCGCCGCTTCCGCACCGAGGCGCGGGCGGTGTCGTCGCTGAGCGACCCGAACATCTGCGCGCTCTACGACGTCGGCGAAGTCGACAGCGTCCCGTACCTCGTCATGGAGCTGCTGGAAGGCGAGACGCTGCGCGACCTGCTCGACCGCGGGCGGCTGCCGGCGCGCAAGGCCATCGCGTACGCGGTGCAGATCGCGCGCGGCCTGGCCGCGGCGCACGACAAGGGTCTCATCCACCGCGACCTCAAGCCGGAGAACGTCTTCATCACCCGCAACGAGCACGTGAAGATCCTCGACTTCGGGCTGGCCAAGTCGGCGCAAGCGCCGTCCGGCGGCAACTCGTCGACCGCGATGCACACCGAGCCGGGGACGGTAATGGGGACGGCGCACTACATGTCGCCGGAGCAGGTGCGGGGCGAGTCGCTCGACCAGCGCTCGGACATCTTCTCCTTCGGCGTGGTGCTGTACGAGCTGCTGGCCGGCAAGGTGCCGTTCCACGCGCGCTCGCCGGTGGAGACGATGAACGCCATCCTGCGCGACGAGCCGGCCGGGCTCGACCCCGAGCTCCCCGAGGCGGTGGAGGCGGTGGTGTGGCGCTGCCTGGAGAAGGAGCCGGCGCGGCGCTTCTCCTCGGCGCGCGACCTCGCCTTCGCGCTGGAGAGCGCGGCGAAGTCGATCGGCACCTCGTCGGCACGCTCGCTCAAGTCGCGGCCGGCGGTCGCGCGGCCGCGCATCAGCGCGCGCACCCGGCGCGCCATCCTCCAGCTGCTGATCATCGCCGCACTGCTGGCGGCGGCGATGCTGCTGCGCAACCGCTTCGCGCGCGAGGACGTGGAGCCGCCGCGCGTCCGGCCGCTGACGTACTCCGGCCGCGACAGCGCACCCGCGGCGTCGCCCGACGGGCGGCTCATCGCCTTCGTCTCCTCGCGCGACGGGCGCAGCGCCATCTGGCTCAAGCAGCTCACCGACGGCACCGAGGTCGCGGTGACCGCCGGCCCGGAAGACTCCGCGCCGCGCTTCGCCCCCGACTCCTCGGTGCTGCTCTTCACGCGGCGCGAGGGGGCCTCGAGCGCCATCTACCGCGTGGCGGTGTTCGGCGGCGAGACGCGCAAGCTGGTCGACGACGCCATGGCCGGCGACTGGTCGGCGGACGGCAAGACCATCGCCTTCATCCGCACCCGCGCCGGCGGCGCGGAGCGCTACTCCACGCTCTGCATCGCCCCGGTCGACGGCGGCGACGTGCGCGAGCTCGCCGCCTCCACCGCCGAGGACTACAACACGCCGCGCTGGTCGCCGGACGGCAAGTGGATCGCCGTCTCGCGCTCGCCGCACACCACCGCCGCCGGCTCGATCCTGCTGGTCGGCCCCGACTCCGGCGAGCGCCACGAGCTGGCGCGCGCCGAGGCGCACGGGCTGCTCTCCGCCGTGGCCTGGGTCGACGACGGCGACGCGGTCGTCTACTCGGAGCTGGACGAGGTCACCGGCGCCTCGATGCGGCGCGGCGCGGGCGGCGCGTCGATCGTCCTGCAGGAAGTCGACGGCGGCGACGCGCGCGTGCTGCTGCGCAACGCGCACGGCAGCGCCGACGCGGTCGACGTCATCGGCGGCGGCCGCATCGTCTTCACCGAGGATGTGACGCGGCAGAACCTGCAGGAGATCGCGCTGCGCGGCGACGACGCCGGCCGCTCGCGGTGGCTCTCGCACGGCATGAGCGTCGACCGCCAGCCGGCGTGGGCGCCGGACGGACGCAGCCTCGTCTTCGCCTCCGACCGCAGCGGCAACGTCGACCTCTGGCAGTTGCTGCTGCCCGCTGGCACGCTGCGCCGCATCACCGATCATCAGGGTGTCGACTGGGACCCGTACGTCGGCCCCGGCGGCAGGACGATCTTCTGGAGCTCGAACCGCGGCGGCCACTTCGAGATCTGGAGCGCGGCGATCGACGGCGCCGGGCCGCGGCAGGTCACCAAGGACGGCTTCGACGCCGAGAATCCGTCGGTGCCCGCCGCGGGCGACGCGGTCTACTACGACGTGACCTCGCCGAAGCACGACGGCCTCTGGCGCCAGCCGCTGAACGGTGGCGCGGCGAGCGAGGTGATCGCGGCGGAGACGATCCATCCGGCGGTGTCGCTCGACGGCGCGTACGTCGCCTACCACCGCCCCGAGCCCGGCGGCACGCAGGCCATCGACGTGGTCCGCACCGCCGACGGCGTCGTCTTCCCCTTCGTCCAGCACCTCGGCGGTTCCAGCTCGCTGCGCGTGCAGTGGATCGGCCCCACGCACACCATCGCCTTCCGCGCCAGCGACGACCGCGGCCGCCTGGTGCTGATGGCGCAGGACTTCGAGCCCGGCCGCAACACGAGCTCCACGCGCCACCTG
>Ga0157377_10000048_pt1 | contig 94061 bp, 78 predicted proteins | sample M55metaG_FD_121116 | JGI IMG/M metagenome (GOLD analysis project Ga0157377, IMG submission 121116) | Miscanthus rhizosphere microbial communities from Kellogg Biological Station, Michigan, USA - M5-5 metaG | ecosystem: Host-associated > Plants > Roots > Rhizosphere > Soil | place: USA: Michigan... | reverse complement strand
GTCTGGCCCACGCCGAAGGGGTTGCCGATGGCCAGCACCACGTCGCCCACCTGGATGGTGTCGGCGTCGCCGAAGGTGATGACGGGCAGCTTGTCGAGCGCGATCTTCAGCACCGCGACGTCGGTCTCGGGGTCGGTGCCGACCACCTTGGCTTTCGCGCGCCGCTGGTCGGCCAATTGCACCTCGATCTCGTCGGCGCCTTCGATGACGTGATTGTTGGTGAGCAGGTAGCCGTCGCTCGTGACGATCACCCCAGAGCCGAGTCCGATCTGCGGTTCCTGCTGCAACTGCCGTGCGCGGTCACCGAAGAAGAACTGGAACCACGGGTCGTTGCCATGCGGGCTGCGCACCGGCGCCTTGCTGGCAGTGATGCTCACCACCGCTGGCGTCGCGCGCCGAGCGGCCGGCGCGAAGCTGCTGGGCAGGGTGGTCGCGCTGCCGAGCGATGCCGGCTGGATCGCGTTGATGGACACACCCGTCGGCAAGCCGGCCGCGCCGCGCTTTTGCAGCCACTCGGGCTTCAGCGTCGCGACGACGAAGAGAACCGCCACCGCCACGGTGACGGCTTGGGAGAAAATCAACCAGGTCTTGCGCATGAATGGAGTCCGAGTGTCCTCACGAGCCGAAATCGAGTCGTACCTTCATACGCTGCTGGACGTGGGGCGGTTCCGGGATTATGGGCCGAACGGTCTGCAGGTCGAGGGGCGCAACGAGATCCGCCGCATCGTGTCGGGCGTGACTGCAAGCCGCGCACTGATCGAGGCGGCCATTGCCGACGGCGCCGATGCCATCCTCGTGCATCACGGCCTCTTCTGGCGCGGGCAGGACGGGCGCATCACCGGCTGGCTCAAGCAGCGGCTGGAGCTGCTGATGCGCCACGACGTGAATCTCTTCGCGTATCACCTGCCGCTGGATGCGCAGGCGGAGCTGGGCAACAACGCGCAGCTGGGCCAGCGTCTTTCACTCGCGGCCGATGGCCGCTTCGGCGAGCAGGATCTGGGATTCATCGGCGCGAGCGATGTGCCGATGAGCTTCGATGAACTCTCGCAGCGCGTGGCGTCGTCCTTGGGGCGCAGCGTCACGGCCGTGACGGGCGACGGCCGCCCGGTCCGCCGCATCGCGTGGTGCACGGGCGGTGCGCAGGGCTACTTCGAGGGCGCGATCGCGGCGGGCGCGGATGCGTTCATCACCGGCGAGATCTCCGAGCCGCAGGCCCACTACGCGCGCGAAACCGGCGTCGGCTTCATCGCCTGTGGTCACCATGCGAGCGAGCGCTACGGCGCGCTCGCGGTCGCCGCCCACGTGGCCGAACACTTCGGACTCGCCCACCGCTTCATCGACATCGACAACCCGGCGTAGATGTGGGCCCCCCAGTCGCTGACGCTCCTGCCCCCGAGGGGCGCCGCCCAGCGGACCGGCGGAGCCGGATCCGCGGGCGTTGCTTGAGGGGGCTCGGGTCGCTCGCTTGCCTTCTGCTGACTCAGCTTGATTGCTTGGCCTGTTCTTTCGTTATCCACTCATTGACGAGCGTCTCCAGCACCGGCAAGGGCAGGGCCCCATGGTCGAGGACGACCATGTGGAAGCGGCGGATGTCGAACTTGTCGCCCAGCGCCTGCTTCGCCTTGTCGCGCAGCGCGATGATCTTCAGCTGGCCGATCTTGTAGCCCAGCGCCTGGCCCGGCCAGACGAAGTAGCGGTCGACCTCGGCCGTCACGTCGGCGCGGTCGATGCCGGTGCGCTCGGTCATCCAGTCGATCGCCTGCTGGCGCTTCCAGCCGAGCGCGTGGATGCCGGTGTCCACCACCAGGCGGGCGGCGCGCCAGATTTCCATGCGCAATTGGCCGAAGCGTGACTCGGGCGTGGTGTAGAGCCCGAGCTCGCGGCCGAGGCCTTCGGCATACAGCGCCCAGCCCTCGCCATAGGCCACGTACCAGCCGCCGCGGCGGAAATTGGGCAGCTGGCCGAGCTCCAGCGCGCGCGCCGTCTGCAGGTGATGGCCGGGCACCGCCTCGTGCAGGAACAGCGCTTCCATCTCCCACTTGGGCCGCGTCTTCAGCGCGACGACGTTGGCGTTGAACCAGCCGGCGCGCGAGCCGTCCGCGCTGCCGGGGCTGTAGAACTCGGCCTTGCCCTCGCCCTGGTAAGGCGGGATCGGCCGCACGCCGTAGGTCGCGCGCGGCAGTTCGGCGAAAAGCTTGGGCAACTCCGGGTCCACGCGCTTGGCGATGTCCCGGTAGCCGGCGAGCAGGTCGTCGGCGCTGGTGTAGAAGTACTTGGGGTCGGTGCCCAGGTGCTGGACGTATTGCGCGAAGCTGCCCTTGAAGCCGGAGCCGGCGATCAGCGATTCCATCTCTGCGCGCAGCCGCGCGACTTCGCGCTGGCCCAGGTCGTGGATGGCCTGGATGTCCATGTCCACCGTGGTCTGCCGCCGCACCTGGTACTGGTACACCGCCTTGCCGCCGGGGTAGTCGCTCATCGCGCCCGATGCGGGGCTTGCAGGCAGCAGCTCCTCGGCCACCACACGGCGCAGCTCGCGGAACGCCGGCATCAACTGCTCGCGGATGGCGCGCTCGCCGGCCGCGGCCAGCTCGGCGCGCTTGTCGGCCGGCACGTCGTTGCCGAGCTTGGCGAAGGGTGTGTAGAACGGGCTCTTGCGCACGTCATCGACGAGCTGGTCGTCGATCTCCTTGGGCACGTCCTGCAGCGAATCGCGGTGCGTGACCCATCCCAGGCGCTTGCCTTCGCGCATCCAGTGGATGTCCTGCTTCACCCGCGCCGGAAAGGCGTTGATGCGCGCGATGAGGTTGCGCGCGTCGCGCTCGCTGCGCATGGGCATGGCCTGCACCAGTTGCTCGAAGTCCAGGTGCAGGCCGTCGATGCCGCTGATGACCCGTGTGCGCAGCACCGGGAACTGCTGCGCCGCCACCTTTTCGCGCAGGCGGTGCATGAAGATGTCGTAGGAGACGCGCTCCTCGCCTTGCAACTGCTCGCGCGGGATGCGCTGCAGCCGCGCCAGCATCTCGCGCGCGTGCGCCTCGTCGCGGGCGTAGGCCTCGGGCGATGCGTCGCTCAGTCGGTCGTCGTAGCGGTTGTCGCCGAAGAAGGTCGCCCACTCGGGCTGGTAGCGCATCTGCCACTCCCAGTCCTCGTCGAAGAGCGCGTTGAGCTGGGCAGAGGTGCCCTTGCGCGCGGGTGACGGGGCGGATGCGGCCGCGGCCGTGGCTTTCGACGCAGTCGCGGGCGATGGCTTGGAATTGGCAGCGAACGCGGGTGCAACGACGGTGCATGCGGCGATGGCGGCCGCCACGGCAAGAAGGGTGGGCTTCATCAAAAAGATTCGCCGGCAACCGCCCTCTTGAGGCGACGACCGGCGTGTGGGCTGGAGGTGGCGGCAAGCTTAACGGCCGGCGTGCGGACGGGGCAAGCGGGTTGGCACGGTGGCGCGCGAATCGCAGGGTCTTGATGCGCACTGCGCACCGCCGGCCACAATCGGGGCATGAACACTGCGCTTCCATTGGCCATCACACAGGGCGACGTCTGCGGCATCGGGCCCGAGATCGTCGCCAGGTTCTTTGCGGCGCACGATGCGGCCGGCTGTTTCGTGGTGGGAGATGTCGGCGTGATGCGGCGTGCGGTCCGCCTGTGCGGCCTGTCGCTGCCGGTGGCGGTGATCGAATCGCCCGCCGACCTGCCGCAGGTGCCGCCGCGCTGCGTGCCGGTGTGGCAGGCGCCCATGCCCGAGGGCTTGCTCGACGCGCCCATGGGGCGCGTCGACGCACGCGCCGGCGAGGCCGCGGCGCGTTGCATCACGGCCGCGACGGCGATGGCCCTGCGCGGCGAGATCGCCGGCATCGTCACCGCGCCCATCCACAAGGAAGCCTTGTCGGCCGCCGGTGTGAAGTTCCCGGGCCACACCGAGATGCTGCAGTCGCTGGCCGCGTCGGGCGGCCGCGTGCCCGAGGTGCGGATGATGCTGGCCAACGACGAGCTGCGCACGGTGCTCGTCACCATCCACATGTCGCTGCGGCGTGCGATCGATGCCGTGACCTTCGACGCCGTGCTCGGCACCATCCGCATCGCGCACCGTGCCGTCGTGCGCTGGGGCATGGCACGGCCGCGCATTGCGGTGGCCGGGCTCAACCCGCATGCCGGCGAGGGCGGCCTGTTCGGCAGCGAGGAGGCGGACATCATCGCGCCGGCCATCGCCGCGGCGCGCGCCGAAGGCATCGATGCGTCGGGCCCCTACGCGCCGGACACCGTCTTCATGCGCGCACGCCACGCACCGGGCCACCCCGGTGAGTTCGACATCGTGGTCGCCATGACGCACGACCACGGCCTCATCCCGGTGAAGTACCTCGGCGTCGAGGACGGCGTGAACGTCACCCTCGGCCTGCCCTTCGTGCGCACCAGCCCCGACCATGGGACGGCCTTCGACATCGCCGGCACGGGCCGGGCGGACGAATCGAGCCTGGCGGCAGCGGTGCGGATGGCGCGGCGGCTGGCGGGCGCCTGAACGGTTCTTGCGTCTTCGCGCGGCGCCGTCACGCAGCGCTGTGCAATCTCAATGCTTGGATGGCGATGCCTTGAGCGCCGCCAGCTGCCTGCGCGCACGCGCCGTGGCGCGCTCCATCAGGTAGGCGTGCTCCACCGCGCGCAGGCGGTTGCTCTCGCACATGCGCGCCAGCATGCGGGCGGTGAGCGAGATGGTTTCCTGGTGCTTGCGGCCACGCGTGAAGACGAAGAAGTTGCGGCCCGGGCTCACGTAGTTCAGGCGCACCTTCTGCCACTGGTCCTTCAGCAGCATCTGGTAGGCGAAACCCACGCGGATGTGGTCGATCAGGCTCGCGCCATGCGTGGGCACCGCCGGGTCGGGCGCGACGAGGTCGAGGCTGATGTCGATGCCCAGGTCCAGCGGCGCGGAGTCGGTCGTGTCCATGCCGCCGGGCACGGTGTCGCCGGCATCGGTGTCGGGGCCGGTGAGGTCGATGTCCACCTCGCCCGACCAGTCGACCGCGCTTTCCTCGACCAGGCCCACCGCCTGGGCCTCGTCCGCGGTGAAGCGCTGCTCGATCTCCTGGGATTCGAGCGTGACCGGCTCGGCGTGCGAGAACTCGTGCGCCCCCGGGATGGCGGTGTTGAAGATGCCTTCGAGCTGCTTGGCGAGCAGGTTGTGCTCCAGCTCCGTCATCGGCGGTGCCTTGAGCGATTCGGCGTGCGAAGGCAGCAGCTTGCCGAAGAACTCCTTTTGTCCGAGCTCCGACCAGCCGATGACCTTCAGGCCTTCGTTCAGGTCCTTCATGAGCGTGGGCAGCTGCATGAGGAAGCGCTTGCGCATGACCGGCGAGCCCTTGGGCTGCACGCTCATCACGAGGTCGCGGCCGGCGGCGCGGAAGCGGCGGGCCATGTCGGAATCGACGCCCTGGCGGCGGCTGGCAAAGACCAGGGCCTGGCTCCAGACCTGCGAGACGAAGTCGCGCAGGTAGTCGGGCATGGTGATGCCGCTCAGGGCCGAATTCAGCTGCAGCATGTAGCGCTGCTGGATGCGAAGCTCCGACTCCTTGCTCTCCAGCACCGTCGCGGTGCCGCTGGACTTGGCGCGGTCCTCCGCCTGGCCGGAGATGAAGGTCTCCAGCTCGGTCAGCTTGCTCGCGTACAGGTCGATCTGGTCGAAGTCGCCCTCGACGATCTCGTGCACGAGGCGCTTCACGCGGTCGAGGAATTCCTTGCCGGGGCCGTCGTCGAAATCGTCGAAGGCGACGGCGAGCGACGCCATGCGGTTGACGAAGCGTCGCACCGGATGCCGGCGCGAGGAGAAGAAGTTCGAATCGACCAGCGCGACACGCAGCACCGGCAGCTGCAGCCGGGCGATCTGACGTGCCATCTGCGGCGGCACCTTCGAGTCGGAAAGGATCTGGTCGAACAGGCTGCCGACGACGTCGATCACCATGTGATCGAGCTTGCCGCTGGACGCCTGCATCAGCTCTTCGCGGTGGGCCTTGATGAGGTTCACCGCCATCAGGCCGGTGAGGTTCTCGCCGTAACCTCCGGGCGCGACGGAGCCGGGGTCGGACGTGAGCGCGCCGATGGCGCCGTGCAGGCCGGTGTTCATCACGCGGCCGCCAGTCACCGGGAAGCTGCCGGGGTCGGTTGCGAGCGAGATGTCGAGGTTGCCCGGCCGGCTCGCGAGGAAGGTGAGCCGGCGCAGCAGCGACATCAGCTGGGCGTCAGATTGGGCGGAGATGCCGCCCGACCCGCCGCCGGAGGCACCCCCGGACGCGCCGCGGCCGCCCGTGGCGCCGCCTGCGCCAGTCCCGCCGCCGCTCAGCGTCCCGCCGGACTGGCTGCCAGCGCCCTGTGTCGAATAGCCGGTGGTGCCGCCATAGGGCGAAGGCCGGGTCGGCGCGCCGCCGCGAATCGTCGGCGCACTTTGCGCGGAGCTGGAGAAATCGGTCGCTGGGCCGCCTCGCAAGTCTGCCGGGCGGGTGCGGGTGGAATTGAATTCGTCGTGGATGCTGCTGTAGCCCGAGTTCGCGCCGTGGCCGGGGCCCGCCACCGTCTTCACCGTCAGGCCCACCGGCTGGATGTTGCGATTCTGCAGATCGCGCACGATGTTGCCGTAGCACTGCGGCATCGCCTGCGACATGGCCTGGCCGAACTCCTTGGCCAGCAGCTTTCGGCCGTCGGAGTCGTTCGTCACGGCCTCGATGGCGCGGAAGATCGCCATGCCCAGGACATCGGCGCGCAGGGGGTTGCGCTCCTCGTCGGCGCGGCCCAGGTTGAGCAGCGAGCCCATGTAGGCCGCCAGTTCGCGCAGCTCCCACTCGCAGGCGTGCGAGATCTGCTGGCCGATGCGGTCGGAGAACATGCGCTCCTCGACCTCGTGGTCTTCGACCAGCGTGAGCGATTCCCAGCTGGCGGAGAACTTGCGGCGCGGGTCGGTGCTGCGCGGCGTCACCTCTTCGTGGATCTTGTCCATCAGCTGCTTGCCGAAGGACAGGTGGAAGGTGTTCATCTTCTTGCGCAGGTCGATCTGCGTGGCGAGGATGAGATCGCGCTCGAAGATCCGCGTGGCCGCCTGCGCCTGATTGCCCAAGCCGGCCGCCACCCGTTCGGCCACCGCTTGCGCGGTGGCCTTCACGTGGGCAGCTGCCGCCTCCAGGGCGGCGGGCAGTCGGGTCTCGCTCGGGTTCATCGGGGAATCAAGGCCGCTTACTCGCAAGGCATCACCCCGGCAGATTTTCTCTATCGGGCGTGGAAGTATGGGCCCAAAAAGTTCGGCCCAAAATCACGGTAAGCGCCAATGATCCCTCACTTCTTCAGCGAATCGCGGATTTCGCGAAGCAACTGGATGTCCTCCGGCGTGGCCGCCGGCGCCGGGGCTGGTTCGTTGCGTTTCATCTTGTTGATGGCGCGCACCATCAGGAAAATGATGAAGGCGAGGATCACGAAGTTCACCGCCACCGTCAGGAAGTTGCCGTAGGCGAAGACCGCCCCCGCCTTCTTCGCTTCGGCCAGCGGCATTCCCATGGCCTGGCCGGCCAGCGGAAGGTAGTAGCTGGAGAAGTCCAGGCCGCCGAAGATGCGGCTGACGATGGGCATGATCAGGTCGGCGACGACCGAATCGACGATCTTTCCGAATGCCGCACCGATGATCACGCCGACCGCGAGGTCGACGACGTTTCCCTTCATCGCGAACTGCCTGAATTCGGAAGCGAAGCTCATCGTGTTCTCCTCGTATGGGGTTTCTTCGTGGGTGATGCGGGGGAAAGCGCCGCGTGCGGCGGCGCCTGGCGTGCGGCCACCACCGCCAGTATTCCCGAGACGGCGCCCAAGTCAATTGGCGCTGCACCGCAACAATCGCGGGCGGTTGCCGGCAACTCCCGAGCGGCAGCCGTGCCTGGGGGCCCCGGGGACCCCCTTGACGCGTGGCTTAGAATCACAGGTTGCCCCTGAATACGTAAAGTCTCTTTCGAGGAACCTCATGAGTGACAAGCCAGTCGATACCGGCAAACGCACATGGCTCATCGCGTCGAGCTGTGCGGGTGTTGCCGGTGGCGTCGCAGCCGCGGTGCCGTTCGTCTCGTCCTTCCAGCCGTCCGAGCGTGCACGCGCCGCCGGCGCTCCCGTGGAGGTCGACATCAGCGCACTCAAGCCTGGTGAAAAGCTGACGGTCGAATGGCGCGGCAAGCCGGTGTGGATCGTCCGGCGCACTCCCGAGCAGCTCGCGGAACTTCCCAAGGTCGACGCGCAGCTCGCCGACCCGAAGTCCGAGCGCAAGCCCGACGAGCTCACGCCCAAGTACGCGCGCAACGAAGGCCGCTCGATCAAGCCCGAGTTCCTCGTCGTCGTGGGCATCTGTTCGCACCTGGGCTGTTCGCCCGGCGACAAGTTCACGCCCGGCGCTCAGCCTTCGCTGCCCAACGACTGGGCCGGCGGCTTCCTGTGCCCCTGCCACGGTTCTACCTTCGACATGGCTGGCCGCGTCTACAAGAACAAGCCCGCGCCCGACAACCTCGAGGTGCCGCCGCACATGTATCTCTCCGAGACGCGCCTGCTGATCGGTGAAGACAAGAAGGCCTGACTGGCCTTGGCCACGAATCTCAAAGAGAACACGACATGGCTGAATACAAAGAAGCGCCCGCCAATGCCACCTCGGGCCAGAAGCTGCTGAACTGGGTGGACAACCGGTTCCCGGCCAGCAAGCTGTGGAACGAGCACGTGGGCCAGTACTACGCGCCGAAGAACTTCAACTTCTGGTACATCTTCGGGTCGCTGTCGCTGCTCGTGCTGGTGATCCAGATCGTCACCGGCATCTTCCTCGTGATGCACTACAAGCCCGATGCGACGCTCGCGTTCGCCTCGGTCGAGTACATCATGCGCGACGTGCCCTGGGGCTGGCTGATCCGCTACATGCACTCCACGGGTGCCTCGGCCTTCTTCATCGTCGTGTACCTGCACATGTTCCGCGGGCTGATCTACGGCTCGTACCGCAAGCCGCGCGAACTGGTCTGGATCTTCGGCTGCGCGATCTTCCTGTGCCTGATGGCCGAAGCCTTCATGGGCTACCTGCTGCCCTGGGGCCAGATGAGCTACTGGGGCGCGCAGGTGATCGTGAACCTGTTCGCCGCCGTGCCCTTCGTCGGCCCGGACCTGGCGCTCCTGATCCGCGGCGACTACGTCGTGAGCGATGCGACCCTGAACCGCTTCTTCAGCTTCCACGTCATCGCCGTGCCGCTGGTGCTGCTGGGCCTGGTGGTGGCGCACATCATCGCGCTGCATGAAGTGGGCTCCAACAACCCCGACGGCGTCGAGATCAAGTCCAAGAAGGACGCGCTCGGCCGGCCGCTGGACGGCATCCCCTTCCATCCGTACTACACCGTGCACGACATCTTCGGCACGAGCGTGTTCCTGATGGCCTTCAGCGCCGTGCTGTTCTTCCTGCCGGAGTTCGGCGGCTACTTCCTCGAGTACAACAACTTCATCCCGGCCGACCCGCTGAAGACGCCGGCGCACATCGCCCCGGTGTGGTACTTCACGCCTTTCTATTCGATGCTGCGTGCGACGACCGACCTGATGGTCAACGTGCTGTGCGTGATCGTCGGCGTCTCGGCGCTGGCCGGCGTGCTGAAGGGCCGCTTCGGCAGCGTCGCCAAGGCCGTGCTGGTGGTCGGCGCGATCATCGCCATCGCCCTGCTCAAGACCTTCGACGCCAAGTTCTGGGGCGTGGTCGTGATGGGCGGCGCGGTCATCATCCTGTTCTTCCTGCCCTGGCTGGATCACAGCAAGGTCAAGTCCATCCGCTATCGCCCGAGCTGGCACAAGATCGTCTATGGCGTGTTCGTGCTGTTCTTCCTGGCGCTGGGCTACCTGGGCGCGGAGCCGCCGTCCGAGGTGGGCAACTACGTGTCTCAGCTGGGCACGCTCGTGTACTTCGGCTTCTTCCTGCTGATGCCGTGGTGGAGCCAGCTGGGCGAGTTCAAGCCCGTGCCGGACCGCGTCACCTACGCCGCCCATTGATGAGCCGCCCGGAGTCGACACAATGAAAAAACTTCTCGCATCTCTGCTGCTCGCGCTCGGTTTCGTGGCGGGCGCATCGGCCAGCGAGGCCGGCATGCCCTGGGACAAGTTCCCGCAGGAAAAGATGTCGGACGTGGCGGCGCTGCAGAACGGCGCCAAGCTGTTCGTCAACTACTGCCTGAACTGCCACAGCGCGTCCTACATGCGCTACAACCGCCTGCGCGACCTGGACCTCACCGAGGACCAGATCAAGAAGAACATGCTGTTCGCAACCGACAAGGTCGGCGACGTCATGAAGACTTCGCTGGACCCGAAGCAGGCCAAGGAATGGTTCGGCGCCGTGCCGCCCGACCTGTCGGTGATCGCGCGTTCGCGTGCGGGCGCCAATGGCACGGGTGCTGACTATCTCTACACCTACCTGCGCTCGTACTACCGCGACGAAACCAAGCCCACCGGCTGGAACAACCTCGTCTTCCCGAACGTGGGCATGCCCCATGCGCTGTGGGAGCTGCAGGGCCAGCGCGCCGCCAAGTTCCAGGAAGTGAAGGACCCGCACGAGGAAGGCAAGACGACGCACCGCTTCGCGGGCTTCGAGCAGCTCACCCCCGGCAAGCTGGACACGCACGGTTACGACGAAGCCGTCGGCGACCTCGTGGCCTACCTCAACTGGATGGCCGAGCCGGCGCAAGGCCAGCGCGTTCGCCTCGGCGTGTGGGTGCTGATCTTCCTCGGCATCTTCACCGTCATCGCATGGCGCCTGAACGCCGCCTACTGGAAAGACGTGAAGTGACACGTCACCACGTCCGGGCCCTGACCGGGGCGCGGACTCTTCGCGCGGTGGAGAGCCTCACCCGGCCGTCCACTGCGTTCTTGCTTTCTGACCTCCTGCCTGCATTAAGGAGCACACGCCCATGATGGTGCTTTATTCCGGAACCACTTGCCCCTACTCGCACCGTTGCCGCTTCGTGCTGTTCGAAAAGGGCATGGACTTCGAGATCCGCGACGTCGACCTCTTTGCCAAGCCCGAAGACATCGCGTTGATGAACCCGTACAACGAGGTGCCCATCCTCGTCGAGCGCGACCTCATCCTGTATGAGTCGCACATCATCAACGAGTACATCGACGAGCGCTTCCCGCATCCGCAGCTGATGCCCGGCGACCCGGTGGCCCGCGCGCGCGTGCGTCTGTTCCTGCTCAATTTCGAGAAGGAGCTGTTCGCCCACGTGAACATCCTCGAGTCGCGCGGCATCAAGCCGAACGACAAGCAGCTCGAGAAGGCCCGCGCACAGATCCGTGACCGCCTCACGCAGCTGGCGCCCATCTTCCTCAAGAACAAGTACATGCTGGGCGACGACTTCTCGATGCTCGACGTGGCCATCGCGCCGCTCCTGTGGCGCCTGGACTACTACGGCATCGACATGTCCAAGAACGCGGTGCCGCTCCTGAAGTACGCCGAGCGCATCTTCTCGCGCCCGGCCTACATCGAGGCGCTCACGCCGTCCGAGAAGGTGATGCGCAAGTAAGCGTCGCCGCACGAGAACCCAAGCGCATGACAGTGCCCACCGCTCCCGCCAACGCCGGCAGTTCCACGCGCCCTTATCTGATTCGGGCATTGCACGACTGGTGCACCGACAACGGCTTCACGCCGTACGTGGCGGTGTTCGTGGATGCGAGCGTGCAGGTGCCCACCGAATACGTGAAGAACAACGAGATCGTGCTCAACATCGGTTTCGAGGCCACCACGGCCTTGAAGCTGGGCAACGAGCTGATCGAATTCAAGGCACGCTTCGGCGGCACCTCGCGCGAGATCGTCGTGCCGGTGGACCACGTGATCGCGATCTACGCCCGCGAGAACGGGCAGGGCATGGCCTTCCCGGTGCCCTCCGAGGCACCGGCGGGCATGACGCCCGCGCCTTCTCCGGAGGCCACGACAGCGGCACCCGCCGCCCGCGGCCCGAAGCTGGCGCTGGCGGACAAGTCGCGCATGGATGCGGGCGATGCCCCGGGCCAGGACGACAAGCCCGCCGCCGAGCCGGACCAGCCGTCGGAGCCCCCGCCGGAACCACCGGCCGGTGGGCGTCCGACCCTCAAGCGCATCAAGTAAACCGCCCACGCGGCCGTCGTGCCGCGGCCGAATCCGGCGACTTATACTTCGCGCCTTCCAGCGCACCCTGCGCGGCCGTCTCGACGGGCCGCCGCAGCGCCGGCTTAGCTCAGTTGGTAGAGCACCCGCCTTGTAAGCGGAAGGTCGTCAGTTCGACTCTGACAGCCGGCACCACCTCGGATCGGTCGTTTTACGTCCTCCATCGCCCGCCCATTCGCGTCACCGACTGCCGAAAATAGGCACTCTTGCCACTCGGCTGTAAGCGCGGAAACGCCCTCAGGTTCTCGATTGAACCTTGATGCGGATTCCGATAACCTGCCATCCCCGCTGACGCAAAAGCTCCTCGAGCCGAGGCTGCAGCTGGCGCAACTTGGCAGCCACAGGCGTGTTGGCGCAGAGCAGGGTCCAGCCCTCTTCGTCCACCGGCCCCGGTTTCACATGGGCGGCGAGTGCGGCGGGCAAGGCTGTTTTGATGGCGGCGAATCGGGCGTTCGAATCCGACAGCCGCTGCCGCAGGTGGGCCAAAGGCGCGCTGCGCATGAGTGCGTCGGCCACCGGAAGCGAGTCGGGCACGAGCGGTTGGGACTTCTTGGCGGGTGACTTCGCATTCACCCGAGGAGTGTAGCGATGCAGATTCTGATCACCCATGGCAGCCTGGCGCGCACGCGCGTCATGCACTTCAACCGCTGGCAGCTTGCGGCAGCCCTGTGCGGGCTGATCGTGCTGCTCACGCTCCTCTCGGGCACGGTCTATCACGTGATCTTCCTCAAGGCGGCGCGCGAAGGCTGGCCGGTGGTGAGTTCCGTCGTCAAGCTGGTGGTGCGCGACGAATTCGCCCAACGCGACCGTTTCATGCGCGAGAACCTCGACGCCATGGCCACCAAGGTCGGCGAGATGCAGGCCAAGCTGATCAAGCTCGAAGCCATGAGCGAGCGTGTCTCGGGCATGGCCGGCGTGAAGCCGGAGGAGCTGCAGCAGATCAAGCCGGCCGGCAGCGGCAAGGGCGGCCCCTTCGTACCGGTGTCGCGCCCGTCGCTCGACCAGCTCCACGGTTGGGTCGCGGCGCTCGACGAAGAAGCCGACCAGAACTCCGACCTGTACACCATGGTCGAGGCCCGGCTGCTCGAGAAGAAGCTGCAGTCGCTCATGATCCCCAACAGCCGCCCGGTTGAAGGGCCGATCGGCTCGGGCTTCGGCTTCCGCGCCGACCCGTTCACCGGCCGTGCCGCGCTGCACACGGGTCTCGATTTCCCGGCCGATGTCGGCACGGCCATCCACGCGGCCGCCGGCGGGGTCGTGCTCCTCACCGACTTCCATCCGCAGTACGGCAACATGGTGGAAATCGACCACGGCCATGGCCTCGTGACGCGCTATGCGCACAGCTCCAAGGTGCTGGTGCATGCAGGGGACATCGTCAAGCGCGGGCAGGCCGTGGCGCTGGTGGGCACGTCCGGCCGCTCGACCGGGCCGCACCTGCATTTCGAGGTGCTGCTGGACGGCGCCCCGCAGAACCCCGCCAAGTTCCTGGCGCTGGCCGACGGCGAGTCTGTTCCCACGACCCGCAAGGCGGCGCGGTAGGCGGCTTCAGGGGTCGCAGCGGCGCGCGAGTAAAATCGAGAGTTTTGCGGCCCTTGGGCCGGGCGGCCTTGTGCCGCCTGCAGTTGCCCGCATATGCCCGCACATCCGATCGAATTCCAAAACACCACGCCGCATGCTGCCTCGTCTACTCACACAAATCTTCGGTAGCCGCAACGAACGTTTGCTCAAGCAGTACCGGCGCGTCGTGCAACAGGTCAATGCGCTCGAGCCGCAGTTCGAGAAGCTCAGCGATGCGGCCCTGAAGGCCAAGACCGACGAGTTCCGCCAGCGGTCGGAAAAGGGCGAGACGGTGCACGACCTGCTGCCCGAGGCTTTTGCCACCGTGCGCGAAGGCAGCAAGCGCGTGCTGAAGATGCGCCACTTCGACGTGCAGCTGATCGGTGGCATGGCGCTGAACGACGGCAAGATCGCCGAAATGCGCACCGGCGAAGGCAAGACGCTGATGGCGACGCTGCCGGTGTACCTGAATGCGATCACGGGCAAGGGCGTTCACGTCGTCACGGTGAACGATTACCTCGCCAAGCGCGACGCCGAGTGGATGGGGCGGCTGTACAACTTCCTGGGCCTGAGCGTCGGCGTGAACCTGCCGCAGATGCCGCGCGAGGAGAAGCAGGCAGCGTACGCCGCCGACGTCACCTACGGCACCAACAACGAATTCGGCTTCGACTACCTGCGCGACAACATGGTCCACGACGTGGCCGACCGCGTGGCACGGGGCCTGGCCTACGCCATCGTCGACGAGGTGGACTCCATCCTCATCGACGAGGCCCGCACGCCGCTCATCATCAGCGGCCAGGCGGAGGACCACACCGAGCTGTACGTGCGCATCAATTCGATCGTGCCGCAGCTCAAGAAGCAGATTGGCGAGCTCGACCTTCGCACCGGCGAAGGCGTGATCGACCCGGGCGATTTCACCGTGGACGAGAAGGCGCACCAGGTGCACCTCACCGAAGACGGCCACGAGAACGCCGAGCGCATCCTCACGCAGGCGGGCCTGCTGCCCGCGGGCGCGAGCCTCTACGACGCGGCCAACATCTCGCTCGTGCACCACGTGTACGCTGCCCTGCGCGCCAACCACCTCTACCACCGTGACCAGCACTACGTGGTGCAGGACGGCGAGGTGGTGATCGTCGACGAATTCACCGGCCGTCTGATGACCGGCCGCCGCTGGTCCGACGGCCTGCACCAGGCGGTGGAGGCCAAGGAGGGCGTGCAGATCCAGAGCGAGAACCAGACACTCGCCTCGATCACCTTCCAGAACTACTTCCGCATGTACGGCAAGCTGTCGGGCATGACCGGAACGGCCGACACCGAGGCCTATGAATTCCAGGAGATCTACGGCCTCGAGACCGTGGTGATCCCGCCCAACAAGCCGACCATCCGAAAGGATGAGCTCGACCTCGTCTACAAGACCGCGCGCGAGAAGTTCGACGCCGTCACCGCCGACATCCGCAGCTGCCATGACCGCGGCCAGCCGGTGCTGGTGGGCACGACCTCGATCGAAAACTCCGAGCTGATCTCGGGCCTGCTGACCAAGGCGAAGCTGCCGCACCAGGTGCTCAACGCCAAGCAGCACGCGCGCGAAGCCGAGATCGTGGCGCAGGCGGGCCGACCGGGCGTGATCACCATCGCGACCAACATGGCCGGCCGCGGCACCGACATCGTGCTGGGCGGCAACGTCGAGAAGCAGATCCAGATCATCGACGCCGACGAGACCCTGAGCGACCCCGAGAAGGTGTCCCGCGCGAAGCAGCTGCGCGAGGAATGGCAGGGCCTGCACGAGCACGTCAAGAAGATGGGCGGCCTGCGCATCATCGCGACGGAGCGGCATGAATCGCGGCGCATCGACAACCAGCTGCGCGGCCGTTCGGGCCGCCAGGGGGACCCGGGCTCCTCGCGCTTCTACCTGTCGCTGGACGATCCGCTCATGCGCATCTTCGCCGGCGATCTCGTGCGCGCGATCATGGAGCGGCTGAAGATGCCCGACGGCGAGGCCATCGAGGCGGGCATCGTCACGCGCAGCATCGAGAGCGCGCAGCGCAAGGTCGAGGCGCGCAACTTCGACATCCGCAAGCAGCTGCTCGAGTACGACGACGTGTCGAACGACCAGCGCAAGGTCATCTACCAGCAGCGCAACGACATCCTCGAGGCCGAGAGCCTGCAGGCGCAGATCGCGAGCCTGCGCGAGAGCACCATGGAAGACGTGGTGCGCACCTATGTGCCGTCCGACAGCGTCGAGGAACAGTGGGACCTCGACGGCCTGGAAAAGACGCTGCGCGAGGAGTGGCAGCTCGAGGTGGCGCTCAAGGACAAGGTCAAGAACGCCCAGTCCATCACCGATGAAGAGATCGTGGAAGAGGTCGTCAAGGCCGCGAACACGATGTTCGAGTCGAAGGTGGAACGCGTCGGCCTGGACCAGTTCACGCCCTTCATGCGGATGATCCTGCTGCAGTCCATCGACTCGCACTGGCGCGAGCACCTGGCCGCGCTCGATTACCTGCGCCAGGGCATCCACCTGCGCGGCTATGCGCAGAAGAACCCCAAGCAAGAATACAAGCGCGAGGCCTTCGAGCTCTTCAGCCAGCTGCTGGACGTGGTGAAGATGGACGTGACGCGCGTGCTGATGACGGTGCGCATCCAGTCGCAGGAAGAGGTGGCACAGGCGGCCGAGGCCATCGAGCAGCGCGCCGAGCAGATCAGCAACGTCACCTACACGCACCCCAACGAGGATGGCAGCGTGTCGCAAGAGGGCGACGCGCTGGCCGCGGCGGTGCCCAAGGTCGGCCGCAACGACCCATGCCCGTGCGGCAGCGGGAAGAAGTACAAGGCCTGCCACGGCAGGCTGGTGTGACACAGCCCCCCAGTCGCTGACGCTCCTGTCCCCAAGGGGCGCCGCCCGGCGGACCGGCAAAGCCGGACCCGCGGGCGTTGCTTGATGGGCCGCTCGCGTCCTTGGCTTGCACCATGGACATGCGTCAGTCACCCGACGCTTTCTACAATGCGGCTTTTGCTGCCGCTCGAGCCCGCCATGCCCGTCAATCTCAAAGCCCCTGACCCCAAGGACCTGCATCCCGTTCCCGGCGTGAAGCTGGGCATCGCGATGGCGGGCGTGCGCCGTGCCAACCGCCGTGACCTGACAGTGGTCACGCTGGACGAGGGCTCGCAGGTGTCGGGGGTGTTCACCCGCAACCGTTTCTGCGCGGCGCCCGTGCAACTGTGTCGCCAGCATCTCGCGGCCGATTCGCATTCGCGCGCCATCCTCATCAATACGGGCAATGCCAATGCCGGCACGGGTGACGACGGGCTGAGCCGCGCGCTGTCCACCTGCATCGCGCTGGCCCGCAAGCTCGAGATCTCGCCGCAGCAGGTGCTGCCGTTCTCAACCGGCGTGATCATGGAGTCGCTGCCCAACGACCGCATCGAGGCGGCGCTGCCGGCGGCGCTCGCCGACCTGCGAGAGGACAACTGGGGTGCGGCGGCCGAGGCCATCATGACCACCGACACCGTGCCCAAGGCCGTGTCCCGGCAAGTGAAGATCGGCGGCAAGACGGTCACCATCACCGGCATCAGCAAGGGCGCCGGCATGATCCGCCCGAACATGGCCACCATGCTTGGCTTCGTCGCGACGGACGCCGTGATCTCGCCCGCGCTCATGAACCCGCTGGTGCACGAGGCGGCGAACGACTCCTTCAACCGCATCACCATCGACGGCGACACCTCGACCAACGATTCCTTCCTGCTGATCGCCACGGGCAAGGCCGGCCATGACCCGATCACGCGGCTGGACAGCGCCGACGGTGCCGTGCTGCGCGATGCTCTGATCGAGGTCTCGCAGCAGCTGGCGCATGCCATCGTGCGCGACGGCGAAGGCGCGACCAAGTTCATCGCCGTGCAGGTCGACGGCGGCCGCAGCGAGCATGAATGCAAGCAGGTGGCCTATGCCATCGCGCATTCGCCGCTGGTGAAGACGGCCTTCTTCGCGAGCGACCCCAACCTCGGCCGCATCCTCGCGGCGGTGGGCTACGCCGGCATCGACGACCTCGACCAGACGGAGATCGACCTTTTCCTTGACGACGTGCACGTCGCCAAGAGCGGCGGCCGCAATCCGAGCTACCGTGAGGAAGACGGCGCCCGGGTGATGAAGCAGAGTGAGATCACGGTGCGGGTGGACTTGCATCGCGGCGACGAGAGCGCGACGGTGTGGACCTGCGACCTGAGCTACGACTACGTCAAGATCAACGCCGATTATCGGAGTTAGCCCCCCAGTCGCTGCGCTCCTGCCCCCAAGGGGCGCCACCCTGCGGGCCGGCGAAGCCGGTCCCGCGGGCGTGGCTTGAGGAACGCGTCGCATCGCTTCGCTTGCTTTGTAGGGTTGTCTTTGTCCATCCTACGAATTGCGGACGCGGCGCTCGCCTTTTGCTTGCTTGCCGCTGCGGCCTGCTGCTAGCATGGCTGCTCTTCCCTTCCACGACCACCCGATGAAATCCACCACCCACCACTGCTGCGAACAGGCCTCGGCCTGCGGCGTCGTGCGTGGCATGGCGTGGTCGATTTGCCCGCGATCCTTGGGTCGTGCAGGCAATCCGCGTCGAGCATCCGTCGGCGCAGCAGCGAACGTAGCGTTCGCAGCAACCATCTAGTCCTCCCGGCGTTCCGCTTCCAACCGAAGTTCCGCTGAGAGTCCAGCGGAAGAGTCGGTCAATTCGTCTTCTCTCCCGCTGCCAAAGGGTCCACCGACCCGCCCAGAGCGCCCACCGGCGCTCGCCCGAGAGAAGTCGACGAGGAGCACAAGAATGACAAGCTGGCTCGAAAGATGTCGAAGAGCCTTTGCGGCAGCCACCAGCAGCATGCGGCTCGCGCCCGACGACCTGCTGCGCGTGGCCACCTATCGCAGGTTGTGGAGCTCGATCCTCATCAGCTCCTTCGGCGGGCAGGTCACCATGCTGGCCTTGCCGCTCACCGCCGCCGTGCTGCTGCACGCTTCGCCCACGCAGATGGGCCTGCTCACGGCGATGGAGATCGTCCCCTTCGTGCTCTTCTCGCTGCCCTCGGGCGTCTGGCTGGACCGCGTGCGCAAGCTGCCGGTCTACGTTTGGGGCGAGACCTCGCTGGCCTTCATCGTCGCCAGCGTCCCCTTCGCGTGGTGGATGGGCTGGTTGTCCATGCCCTGGATGTACGTGGTGGGCTTCGTCATCGGCACGGTCTACACCACGGCGGGCACGGCGGCGCAGATCGTGCTGACGCAGGTGGTGGCGCGGGAACGCCTGGTCGAGGCGCATGCGAAGAACGCGTTGGCCACCTCGGGCGCGGAAGTGGCGGGCCCGGGCCTGGCGGGTGCGCTCATCAAGGTGGTGGGCGCGCCGCTGGCGCTGCTGGTGGATGCGGGCCTGCTCATCGTCTCGGCCACCATCCTGCGCGGCATCGCGATCCACGAGGAGCGCAAGGTCGCGGCCGATGCGCACTTCTGGCGCGACCTGCGCGCCGGCGTGAACTTCGTGCGCAGCCAGCGGCTCTTGGTGTCGCTCGCGACGGTGGTGGGCATCTGGCAGATGTGCCACCACGCGGCGATCGTCGTGCAGATCCTCTTCGCCACGCGCACGCTGGGCCTGAGCGAGCAGGCAGTGGGCCTGAGCTACATGGGCATGGGCGCGGGCACGATCGTGGCGAGCGTCTTCGGCAACCGCATCAGCCGCCATGTCGGCCCGGGCCCCTGCCTCGTGATCGGCTTCGCGGTGTGTGCGTTCGGTTGGCTGCTGCTGGCCCTGGCGCCTGCCAATGCGTGGGGTGTCGCGGCATTCGCGGCGATGCTGCTGTGCTTCAGCGCGGGCGCGGTGCTCATCTTCATCAACTTCCTGGCGCTGCGCCAGGCGGTGACGCCCGAGCCGCTGCTCGGCCGCATGACCAGCACGATGCGCTGGCTGATCCTCATCCCCGCCGGCCCTGGTGCCTTGCTGGGCGGCTGGCTGGGCGAGCACATCGGCCTGCGTGCGGCGCTTGGTTTCTCGGGCGGCACGGCGGCGCTGCTGGCACTGGTCGCCTGGCACCACCCGGTGATCCGCCGCGTGAAGGTGCTGCCCAAGCCCGAAAACGCCGACGACTGGATCGGCGGCGAGGCCGAGGTGCGGCCGATGTCGGTGATGGGCGCGGACATGACTTGAACCAGAAACGGAGGACGAAGGACCATGGACCCCCTGCTGATCGACGTGCCCGAGGTGGTGCACACCGAGCGTTTCATCTTGCGCCGCCCCGGCCCGGGCGATGGTGCCAAGCTCAACGCCGCCATCTGCGCGAGCATCGACGACTTGAAGGCCTGGATGCCCTGGGCGCAGAAGGCGCCGACGCTGGACGAGTCGGAGGCTTATTGCCGGCGCATGCTGGCGACGTGGACGCTGCGCCAGGACCTGCCGCTCCTGATCATCGAACGCATGCTCAGCGGCGAGGAGGGTGAGGTGCTGGGCGCCACCGGCCTGCACCGCATCAACTGGGACGTGCGCAGCTTCGAGATCGGCTATTGGCGGCGTTCGGGCTTCGCCAGCCGCGGCGTGATCACCGAATCCATCCGCGGCGTGGCAGGCATGGCCTTCACGGCGCTGCAGGCGCGGCGAGTGGAGATCCGCATGGACGAGAACAACCGCGCGAGCCGGCGGGTGGCCGAGCGGGCGGGCTTCACCTTCGAAGGACTGCTTCGATGCGACTCGCTCACGACCTCTGGCGAGGTGCGTCACACGCGGGTCTACTCACGCGTGCGGGGAATCGAAGAGCCGGCGTAATCCGATGACGGCTCAAAGCAAAACGCCTCGACTGATCGAGGCGTTCTTGCTTGCTGCGGCGTGGCCGCAAAGGGCTCAAACCTTCCGGCGACGGGCGAGGAAGAACACCGCGCCCAGACCCGCGAGCATCAGCGCGTAGGTTTGCGGTTCCGGAACGGCGCTGGTCAGCGACACGGCATCCAGCGAGCCGCCGTAGGAGTCGCTCACGCCGGCGGCGTTGAAGGTGAGGCGCGAGGTGGGGCCGGCGCCGCCGACCACGTCCAGGCTGTAGAGCGTCCAGTTGTGCGCGCTGCCGAAGTTGCTGCCGGCCAGCGCTTGCACCAGCGAGCCGTTCCACAGCACGTTGATGTCGTTGGTGTTGCCGGTGCCCGGGCGTGCCGAGTAGGCGAAGCTCAGCGTGTAATGCGCGCCGGTGGTGGTGGCGATGTCCTGGAACATGCCGCTGTTGGCGTAGGTGTCCAGTTCAACGAAGTTCAGGCCATCGTAGGCGGCGCCGGCGACGTTGTCGCGCAGTTCGATGTTGGGCGTGCCGGTCCAGCCGGTGAGGTTGCTGAAGATGCTCCAGCTGCCGTTGGGCATGGCATTGGCTTCGAAGCTGCCGTTGGTGACGAGGTTGGCGGCCGAGGCCAGGAGCGGTGCAGCCAGGAGGGCGGCGATGGCGATCTTGCGCATGATGTCTGTTCCCCAATGATGTTGTTCGTTGGGCGCGACTGTCGCCGATCACGCGTGTGCTGCATCCCCCCTGCTCAGGGGGCGGCCTTCAATTTCAATCGAAAACCGAGAAATCCTTGGCAGAAAACCGGTCCACGGCGTCGGTAATGATGCCGTCGATGCCACAGTCCACGAGCCACCGGGCGGTCGCCGGGTCGTTGACGGTGTAGGTCAGGGCGCGCAGGCCGGCGGCATGCAGCCGGGCGATGACCGCGGCGTCCAGCACGCCGTAGTTGGCGACGACGGCCACGCAGCCCAGGGCCTGCGCTTCGTCGAACCAGCCCGGGCGCAGGGTGTCGAGCAACAGGGCCCGAGGCAGGCCGGGCTGCGCCGCTTTCGCGGCGGCCAGCGCATCCGGCTCGAAGGAGCTGAGCAGCGGCTTGACCGCCGATGCCGACCACAGCCGCGCCGCATGCTCGGCCACCACCTGGCCGGTGCGGGTTTCGTCGCCGGGTGTCGGCTTGATCTCGATGTTCAGCGCGAAACCATTGCGCAGGCAATAGGCGCCGATGGCATCCAGGCTGGGCAGGCATTCGCCCGCAAAGCCGCGGCTGTGCCAGCCACCCGCGTCGATGCGCGACAGCTCGTCCCAGGCACGGTCGGACGCCGTCCCGCGCTCGGGCGTGGTGCGCTGCAGCGTGGCGTCGTGCAGCAGGAAGGGCACGCCGTCGGCGCTCAGTTTCACGTCGCATTCGAAGGCGCGGTAGCCGTGGGACGCGCCGACGCGGAACGCCGCCAGCGTGTTCTCCGGCGCGAGCTTGCCGGCGCCGCGGTGGGCGATCCAGAACGGGTAGGGCCAGTCGGTCATCTCTGTGCTTTCCGCATCACACCCGCTGCGAGGTGGCCGCGTCGAACCAGTGCAGGCGATCGGCGTCCATGTGCAGGGTCAGCGCCTCGCCCACCTTCGGCGACGCGAGCATGCCGTCGATGCGTGCGGTGAACAGCGAATCGCCGATGCTGCCGTACACCAGCCGCTCGGCGCCGAGCATCTCGATCATCTCCACCTTGAAGGGCCAGCCCTCGGTGCCGGCCGGCCGCAGTTCGGCATGCTCGGGCCGCAGGCCGAGGATTAGCTCGCCGTCGCGCGGCGCGCGCATCGGCAGTTTGAGCGCCTGGCCGCCGGTGGTGAACACATCGCCCGCCGCCTGGCCGCGCAAGAGGTTCATGGGCGGCGACCCGATGAAGCCGGCGACGAAGGTGGTGGCCGGGCGCTGGTACACCTCCTCGGGCGTGCCGATCTGCTCCATGCGTCCGGCGTTCATCACCACCATGCGCTCGGCGAGCGTCATCGCCTCGACCTGGTCGTGCGTGACGAACAGCGATGTCACGCCCAGCTCGCGATGCAGCTTCTGGATCTCCAGCCGCGTCTGAGCGCGCAGCTTGGCGTCCAGGTTGGACAGCGGCTCGTCGAAGAGGAAGACCTGCGGCTGGCGCACGATGGCGCGGCCCATGGCCACGCGCTGGCGCTGCCCGCCCGAGAGCTCGCGCGGCTTGCGCGCGAGCAGGGCGCCGAGCTCGAGGATCTTGGCCGCCTTGTCCACCCGCGCCTTGATCTCGGCCACCGGCACCTTGGCGATCTTCAGGCCATAGGCCATGTTCTCGAACACCGTCATGTGCGGGTACAACGCGTAGTTCTGGAACACCATGGCGATGTCGCGTTCGGACGGCTCGACGTCGTTCACGACGCGCCCGGCGATGGAGATCTCGCCTTCGGAAATTTCCTCCAGCCCCGCGACCATGCGCAGGAGCGTGGACTTGCCGCAGCCCGAGGGCCCGACGATGACGACGAACTCGCCGTCGGGAATCTCGGCGTTCACGCCGTGGATCACCTGGTTGGCCGACGCTCCCTTGCCATAGCGCTTGACCACGTTTCGAATCGAGATGGCACCCATGTCGTCTTTCTATTTTTCCGTGTCCACGAGGCCCTTGACGAACCACTTCTGCATCAGCATCACCACGATGGCCGGCGGCAGCATCGCGAGGATGGCGGTGGCCATCACCACGTTCCATTCGGTGTAGGCCTCGCCGGCGATCAGGCGCTTGATGCCCATCACCACCGGGTACATCGATTCATCGGTGCTCACCAGCAGCGGCCACAAGTACTGGTTCCAGCCGTAGATGAACTGGATGACGAAGAGCGCCGCGATCGAGGTCTTGCTCAAGGGAAGCAGCACGTCCTTCAGGAAGCGCAGCGGGCCGGCGCCGTCGATGCGGGCGGCCTCCGCCAGCTCATCGGGCACCGTGAGGAAGAACTGGCGGAAGAGGAAGGTCGCGGTGGCCGAGGCGATCAGCGGAATCGTGAGCCCCGCATAGCTGTTGAGCATGTGCAGGTCCGCCACCACCGCATAGGTCGGACCGATGCGCACCTCCACCGGCAGCATCAGCGTGACGAAGATCGTCCAGAACACGAGGTTGCGGAAGGGGAAGCGGAAGTAGACGATGGCGAAGGCCGAGATCAGCGAGATCGCGATCTTGCCGATGGCAATCACCAGCGCGGTCACGAGGCTGATCCACATCATCGGTGCGCTGGGCGGAATGCGGCTGCCGTAGCTGGACACGCCGCCGAAGAGCGCGAGACGGTAGGTCTCCACCAGGTGCGTGCCGGGCACGAGCGACAGCGGCCGGCTGCTCGCCACCTCCGCCGCGGTGTGGGTGGAGGCGACGAAGGCGAGGTAGATCGGGAAGGCGACGATGAGCACGCCCAGGATCTGCACGACGTGGGCGAGGATGCCCAGCGTCGGGCGGCGCTCGACCATGCCTTGGGGGTCTTGTCCGAACGCCATCAGTAGTTCACTTTCTTCTCGACGTAGCGGAACTGCACGACGGTCAAAGCGATGACGACCAGCATCAGCACCGCCGATTGCGCGGCAGACCCACCCATGTCCAGCGCCTTGAAGCCGTCGTAGTAGAGCTTGTAGACGAGGATCGCCGTGGACTTGCCCGGCCCGCCGTGCGTGGTCGCGTCCACCACCGCGAAGGTGTCGAAGAACGCATAGACCATGTTGATCACGAGCAGGAAGAATGCCGTGGGCGAGAGCAAGGGGAACTGGATGGTCCAGAAGCGCCGCCAGGGCCGCGCGCCGTCGATCGCGGCGGCCTCGATCAGCGAGCGCGGAATGGACTGCAGCCCCGCGAGGAAGAACAGGAAGTTGTAGGAGATCTGCTTCCAGATCGCGGCCATGATGATCAGCGCCATCGCGTGGTCGGCATTGAGCAGGTGGTCCCACTGGAAGCCGAGGCTTTGCAAGCCGTACGACACCACGCCCATCGGCGGCGAGAACATGAACAGCCACAGCACGCCGGCCACGGCCGGCGCCACGGCGTAGGGCCAGATCAAGAGGGTCCGGTAGAGCAGGGCTCCCCGGGCCACGCGGTCCGCGAAGACGGCCAGCATCAACGACAGGCCGATGCCCAGCACGGCCACCAGCAAGGCGAAGAACGCGGTGGTCTGGAACGACGCGAGGTAGCTCGAATCAGAAAACAGCCGCCGGAAATTCTCCAGCCCGACGAATTCGGTCGAGGTGCCGAACGCGTCTTGCTGGATGAGGCTCTGGTACAGCGTCTGGCCGGCCGGCCAGAAGAAGAACACGAGCACGATCGCCATCTGGGGTGCGATCAGCACCCAGGGCAGCCAGGCCGACTTGAAGCGGACGCGTTTTTCCATCAGAGCTTGGCGCTCTTCTCGAACCTCTCGAGTTGCTCGTTGCCGCGCTGCACCGCCGCGTCAAGGCCTTCCTTGGCGGACTTCTTGCCGCTCCACACGTTCTCGAGTTCTTCGTCGATGATGGTGCGGATCTGCACGAAGTTGCCCAGGCGCACGCCGCGCGACTTCTCGGTGGTCTTGCGGATCATCTGCGTCACGGCCACGTCGGTGCCCGGGTTCTGCTTGTAGAAGCCCGACTTCTCGGTGAGCTCGTACGAGGCCTTGGTGACCGGCAGGTAGCCGGTGCGCTGGTGGCTGGCCGCGGCCACTTCAGGGCGCGACAGGTAGGCGAAGAACTGCGCGATGCCCTTGTACTCGGCCGGCTTCTTGCCCGCCATCACCCACAGGCTTGCACCGCCGATGACGGTGTTCTGCGGTGCGCCGGGCACGTCGGGGTAATAGGGCAGGGACGAGATGGCGTAGGCGAACTTGGCGTTGCGCTTCAGGTTGCCGTACAGGCCCGAGGAGCCGGTGTACATCGCGCATTCGCCCGACACGAAGTTCGCATCCGGCGCATTGGCGCGGCCCTTGTAGACGAACAGGCCCTGCTTGGACATGTTGGCCAGGTTCTCGAGGTGGCGCAGGTGCAGCGGCGAGTTGATCGCCAGGCGCGCACTCGTGCCGCCGAAACCGTTGTTCTGCGTCGCGAAGAGCGTGTTGTGCCAGGTGGAGAAGCTCTCAAGCTGCGTCCAGCTCATCCAGCTCGTGGTGAAGGGGCACTTGTGGCCCGAGGCCTTGAGCTTGGCGGCGGCCAGCGCCACTTCCGGCCAGGTGGCGGGCGCCTTTTCGGGGTCGAGGCCTGCGGCCTTGAAGGCGTCCTTGTTGTAGTAGAAGACCGTCGTCGAGCTGTTGAAGGGAAAGCTCAGCATCTGGCCGTTGGGCGCCGTGTAGTAGCCCGCCACCGCCGGCACGTAGACGCTCGGGTCGAACTTCTGGCCGCCTTCCTTCATCACCTGCGCCACGGGCACGATCGCACCCTTGCTGGCCATCATGGTGGCGGTGCCCACCTCGAACACCTGCAGGATGTGCGGCGCGTTGCCCGAGCGGTAGGCGGCGATGGCCGCCGTCATGGACTCGTCGTAGGTGCCCTTGAAGGTGGGCACGATCTTGTATTCCTTCTGGCTGGCGTTGAAATCTTTGGCGAGGTCGTTGACCCATTCGCCGAGAGCGCCGCCCATGGCGTGCCACCACTGGATTTCGACTTGGGCGTGTGCCGGCGCGCTGAAGGCGACGGCGAGGGCGAAGGCGGCGAGGGCGAGAGATTTGTTCTTCATGAGGACTCCATGGATAGGGCCGGCTTGTGGGCAGCCCGCGACTTTGCGTCGATCGTGTGACAGGCGTGTTTATCAAGGGGCCTTACCGTGCGGCAAGCGGGATTACCCCGCTGGGAATACCGAACTCGCACCGATTTCGTTGGGCGCCGCAATCGCACAACCAAGCAACGCCCGCGGGACCGGCTCCGCCGGCCCGCTGGGTGGCGCCCCTTGGGGGCAGGAGCGCGAGCGACTGGCAGGTTAAAATTCGCCCTCAAGTGCTGGCACGGGCCGCTCGGCCCGATATTCGATGAACGCACCCGCTACCCTGAACGAAATCGCCGGCGCCGCCGAGCTGGCTCACGGCACGCCGCGACTGCGCGAGATTCCGTACAACTACACCTCGTTCTCCGACCGCGAGATCGTCATCCGGTTGCTGGGCTCCCGTGCCTGGGAAGTGCTCAACAAGCTGCGCGAAGAGCGCCAGACCGGCCGTTCCGCCCGCATGCTGTACGAGGTGCTGGGCGACATCTGGGTGGTGCAGCGCAACCCCTACCTGCAGGACGACCTGCTCGACAACCCGCGCCGCCGCGCGATGCTGGTGGAGGCCTTGCACCACCGCCTGCAAGAGGTCGAGAAGCGCCGCACGCCGCACGACGACTCCGAGCGCGACCGCAACGTCGGCGAACTGCTGAAGGCCGCGTCGGCCGCGGTCGAATCCTTCGCCGCCCAGTTCCGCAACACCTACGACCTGCGCCGCCGGGCTACCAAGGTGCTCGGCAAGCACACCGCGAAGGACAACATCAAGTTCGACGGCCTGAGCCGCGTGTCGCACGTGACCGACGCGACCGACTGGCGCGTCGAGTACCCGTTCGTCGTGCTCACCCCCGACACCGAAGCCGAGATGGCGGGGCTGGTGGGCGCCTGCATCGAGCTGGGCCTGACCATCATCCCGCGCGGAGGCGGCACGGGCTACACCGGCGGCGCGGTGCCGCTCACCTGGAACAGCGCAGTCATCAACACCGAGAAGCTCGAGGCGCTGGTCGGCGTCGAGATGATGACGCTGCCGGGCCTGGACCGCGAGGTCGCGACCATCTGGACCGAAGCCGGTGTCGTCACGCAGCGCGTGGCCGATGCGGCCGAGCGGGCGGGCTTCGTCTTCGCGGTGGACCCGACCTCGGCCGAGGCCTCGTGCGTGGGCGGCAACGTCGCCATGAACGCGGGCGGCAAGAAGGCCGTGCTGTGGGGCACGGCGCTGGACAACCTGGCGTCGTGGCGCATGGTCACGCCCGAGGCCAAGTGGCTGGAGGTCATCCGGCTCAACCACAACATGGGCAAGATCCATGACGTGGAGGTGGCGAACTTCGAGCTGCGTTACTACGACGCCAGCGGCAAGACGCTGGAGCGCACCGAGAGGCTCGACATCCCCGGCAGCGTGTTCCGCAAGGAAGGCCTGGGCAAGGACGTCACCGACAAGTTCCTCGCCGGCCTGCCGGGCATCCAGAAGGAAGGCTGCGACGGCCTCATCACCAGCTGCCGCTGGGTGGTGCACAAGATGCCGGCGCACACCCGCACGGTGTGCCTGGAGTTCTTCGGCAATGCCAAGGACGCGGTGCCGTCCATCGTCGAGATCAAGGACTTCATGTTCGCCGAAGCCAAGGCCGGTGGCGCAATCCTCGCGGGCCTGGAGCACCTGGACGACCGCTACCTGCGCGCGGTGGGCTATGCCACCAAGAGCAAGCGGGGCACGCTGCCCAAGATGGTGCTGGTGGGCGACATCGCCGGCGACGACGCCGACGTGGTGGCGCGTGCCACGAGCGAGGTGATCCGCATCGCCAACAGCCGCGCCGGCGAAGGCTTCGTGGCCGTGAGCGCCGAGGCGCGCAAGAAGTTCTGGCTCGATCGCAAGCGCACGGCGGCGATCAGCAAGCACACCAATGCCTTCAAGGTGAACGAGGACGTGGTGATCCCGCTGCCTCGCATGGGCGAGTACACCGAGGGCATCGAGCGCATCAACATCGAGCTGAGCCTGCGCAACAAGATCGCGCTGGTCGATCGGCTCGAAGAGTTCTTCCTGAGCGGCAACCTGCCGCTGGGCAAGACCGACGATGCCAACGACATCCCCGCGGCCGAGCTGCTGGAAGACCGCGTGCAGCAGGCCCTGTCGCTCCTGCGCGAGGTGCGAAGCCTGTGGCACCGCTGGATGACGCAGCTCGACGTGGTGCAGTCCGACACCGGTCGCAGCTTCTTCTTCGACCTGCAGGACCACAGCCTGCGTGCCTCGTGGAAGACGCAGATCCGCGCGCCGCTGCAGCAGATCTTCTCGGGCAGCGCGCTCGCGCCCGTCGTGGACGAGTGCCAGAAGATCCACAAGGAAGTGCTGCGCGGCCGCGTGTGGGTGGCGCTGCACATGCATGCCGGCGACGGCAACGTGCACACCAACATCCCCGTCAACAGCGATAACTACGAGATGCTGCAGACGGCGCACGAAGCGGTGGCGCGCATCATGAAGCTTGCGCGCTCGCTGGACGGCGTGATCTCGGGCGAGCATGGCATCGGCATCACCAAGCTCGAGTTCCTCACCGACGACGAGATTGCCAACTTCACCGCCTACAAGCAGCGCGTGGACCCCGAAGGCCGCTTCAACAAGGGCAAGCTGCTGCGCGACGCGAGCTTCGATGGCACGTTGCTCAAGGCCGACCTCACCAACGCCTACACGCCCAGCTTCGGGCTGATGGGCCACGAGTCGCTGATCATGCAGCAAAGCGACATCGGCGAGATCGCCAACTCGGTGAAGGACTGCCTGCGCTGCGGCAAGTGCAAGCCGGTGTGCGCCACCCACGTGCCGCGCGCCAACCTGCTGTACAGCCCGCGCAACAAGATCCTCGCGACCTCGCTGCTGGTGGAAGCCTTCCTCTATGAAGAGCAGACGCGCCGCGGCGTGTCCATCAAGCACTGGGAAGAGTTCGAGGACGTGGCCGACCACTGCACGGTGTGCCACAAGTGCCTGTCGCCCTGCCCGGTGAAGATCGACTTCGGCGACGTGTCGATGAACATGCGCAACCTGCTGCGCAAGATGGGCAAGAAGAGCTTCCGCCCGGGCAACAAGATGGCGATGATGATGCTCAACGCCACCAATCCGCAGACGATCAAGATGCTGCGCACGGCGATGGTGGACGTCGGCTTCAAGGCACAACGCATGGCCAACAACCTGCTGCGCGGCCTGGCGAACAAGCAGACGGCGGCACCGCCGTCGTCGGTGGGCACCGCGCCGATCAAGGAGCAGGTGATCCACTTCATCAACAAGAAGCTGCCGGGCAACCTGCCGAAGAAGACGGCGCGGGCGCTGCTGGACATCGAAGACAAGAACTACGTCCCGATCATCCGCGACCCGAAGAAGACGACGGCCGACACCGAGGCGGTCTTCTACTTCCCGGGCTGCGGCTCGGAGCGTCTCTTCTCGCAAGTGGGCCTCGCCACGCAGGCCATGCTCTGGCATGCGGGCGTGCAGACCGTGCTGCCGCCGGGCTACCTGTGCTGCGGCTATCCGCAGAAGGGCTCCGGCCAGTTCGACAAGGCCGAGAAGATCATCACTGACAACCGCGTGCTCTTCCACCGCGTCGCCAACACGCTCAACTACCTCGACATCAAGACGGTGGTGGTGAGCTGCGGCACCTGCTACGACCAGTTGCAGGGGTACCAATTCGACAAGATCTTCCCAGGGTGCCGCATCATCGACATCCACGAATACCTGCTCGAGAAGGGCATCACCCTGCAGGCGGGCCAGGGCGCGGGCGGCTACCTGTACCACGACCCCTGCCACACGCCGATGAAGCTGCAGGAGCCGATGAAGACGGTGAAGGCGCTGGTGGGCGACAACGTGCGCAAGAGCGAGCGCTGCTGCGGCGAGAGCGGCACGTTGGGCGTGACCCGGCCCGACATTTCCACGCAGGTGCGCTTCCGCAAGGAAGAGGAGCTGAGGCGTGACGAAGCCGCGCTGCGTGCCACGGGCGCCATCGCCGAGAAGGGGCCGGTGAAGATCCTCACGTCCTGCCCCAGCTGCTACCAAGGCCTGGCGCGCTACACCGGCGACCTGAACAACGGTTTGCTCGAGGCCGACTACATCGTGGTCGAGATGGCCAACCTGATCCTCGGCCAGGATTGGATGCCGGACTACGTGGAACGGGCGAACGACGGGGGCATCGAGCGGGTGCTGGTGTGATGCCGGCGCGTCCACCCCCCTTCAACTAGGGGGCTGGACACGATCCCTTGCACTTTGCCTTGACCGGCCGGCGGCGCCGATCAGAGAATCCCGCGCACCCATCAAGAAGGCTGCGCAGCAGACGCGGCCGAGTGCCGTGGAGGCGGCACTGTCATGAAGCAGCCGCTGTACATGCTGAGCCGCCGAGCGATGCAGCCATTCCCCGCGCATGGCTGCGTGAGCGAGTGCGAGGACGTCCTGGCCGAAGTGCTCGGCGCGACCATCGTGAGCCCCCGGGACTCTGAGGAGTCCGTCGATTTCGTGCGGCGTGCCGAAGGTGACGCTCCCGACTTGCTGGTCGTGGCGCTGACGCAAAGCGAGCTGGTGCGCAGCCTGCAGGCGGCCAAGGGGTGGCGACGCCGATTCGCCCGCGTCTGGGGCTATCTCTTCGACTCCGCACTGCGGCCGGAGGAGCTTGCGCGAACGCCGTTGCGCCGCAAGTTGTCTCGCTTCGGGCGCACGTTCGCCTCGCTCGACCACCTCTTCGTGTCGTGCCGCCAGGCGGTGGACATGATCTCGGCCTGCTACCCCGTGCCCGTCACCTACGTGCCCCTGGCGGCCGACGTGCTGCGCTTCGGGTCGCTGCAGTCGTCGCGGCCCATCACCGTCAACGGCTATGGCCGGCAGCACCCCGTTCATCTCGCAGCGCTCGCCGAGGCCTTCAACCACAACCGCACCGACCGGGCGCTTTACTACACGAGCCACCTCACTGACCTGCATGTGGGCGATCTGGCGGGGCATCGTGCCTTCTTCTGGAAGATGCTGTCGATGAGCCGCATCGCCCTGGCCTACGACATCGTGCGCGTGGGCGGCAAGCGCAGCATGCCTTTCAGCTTCGTCGGCCAGCGCTGGTTCGAGAGCCTCGCGGCGGGCTGCGTGGTGGTCGGCTATCGGCCCGAGTGCGACGAAGCCGACGAGTTGCTGAACTGGCCCGATGCCACCATCGAGTGCCCCGAGCCGGCGGGTGAATTCCTCGCGTTCATCGACCGGCTGCTCGCCGATGAAGACCGCCTGGATGCCGCGCGCCATTCCAACGTGCACCACATGGCGAGCCTGCACGATTGGGCGTACCGAGGGCGGCAGATGGCCCAGGTGCTGGGCATTCGGCCCGTGGCGGCCATGGACCACCGCGTGGCGAGCCTGTCGCGGCTGGCCTGGAGCGCGCAGGGGGTCGAACGCGCGGTCGCCTGAGTTGGAAGGGGACGGCGTCGCCGGCTACTCGCGCGTGAAGTCGAGGGTGTTGCCGCCCTGGAACAGCCGCAAGGCCGACGCCCGGCCGTCGGCCGGCTGGAACTCGATCTCCAGCGGCGTCACTTTCGCGAAGAAGCGGCGAGGGCTCTTGGCGAACAGGGGAAACGCGCCCTGTCCGGTGGCCTGTGCCCACAGCTGAGCATCGCGCACGGTAACAGTGATCTTGAACTGCGGGTTGAACGCGTAGACGCCGGCCAGTGCCTCCAGCGTCGCGGTATCCACGGCGACCGCGGCTTGCTGCGTGATGGAGAAGTCCTGGGCCGGGATGGCCGGCTCCATCAGGTGCAGCGCCAGGTCCTTGGTCTCGACGAAGGCGTTGGCCAGCACCGCCGCGGCACGCTGACGCTTGGGGTCGATCCACAGCGAGCTCGAGAAGCCGAAGGTGCCGCCGTCATGGTTCATCACCATGCGGTCGTTGAGCGGAGCGAGCAGCCAGGCCAGGCCCCGCGGGTTGATGGCCGAGGGGCCTGCCGCGTGCTCCTTCAGGCACAGCGCGAAGGCGTCGCGCAAGGGATGGTCGAACACGCCGAGCGCGGCTTGCGCATAGCGCGCGATGCCCGCGGCGCTCATGAGCAGCGCACCGCAGGGAGCGAGCACGTCGAAGTGCCAGTGGGGCACCGGCCGGGCGTTGGTGTCGTGCCCAGGGACCAGGCGAGGCGGGTCCTGCGGCGACAGGGCCAGCGAGACGTCACCCAGCCCGAGCGGTTGGAGCACGCGTTCGGCGAGCAGGGAGGCGAAGGGCTTGCCGGCCGCGCGCGACAGGGCGTGCCCGAGCAGGCCGAAGCCGAGGTTCGAGTACTCGGACCGGGTGTTGCGGGGCACCGCGGGTTTGAAGCCCGCCAGGAACTCACGCAGCGTCGCCTCGCGGTAGTCCGCATACGGGTCCTCGGGAATCGCGGGTGCCATGTTCGATGGCAGGCGCGGCAGGCCCGAGCGGTGCGTGGCCAGGTCGACCCAGCGGATCGGCTCGCCGTCCGAATCCCGCAGCCGCATGCCGCCCAGCGCGTCCTCGACGGCGCCGGTGAGGCTCAGCTGCTTCCTCACCACGGCATCGGCCAGCAGCAAGGCGGTGAAGGTCTTGGTGATGGAGCCGATCTCGAACAGCGCATCGGCCGGCATGCGCGAACCGGCGGAACGCGCGCCCTGCGCCGTGACGAAGACGTCCTTGCCCTCGACCTCCACGGCGACGAAGCCCACGCCGCCGGTCTTCAGCCGGGCGGCCAGCAGCGCCGCCGTGGCCGGCCTGGCCGCCTGGGCCCGGCCGATGCGCGGCACGCCGATGCCGCCGGCGACCGCGCCGCCGAACAGCATCCGGAGTGCCGTGCGGCGCGTGCTCATCGCGGGGCGCAAGGCTTGCCTCACTCCGCGGACAGGCCTCGCTCCTTGATCAGCTTGTGCCAGAACGCCGTCTCCTTCTGCAAGAAGGCGGCCAGTGCCGGGCCATCGGACGGTGTCACCTCGAGCCCGAAGTCTTCCAGCCGCGACTTCACCTCCGGCGTGGTGATGGCCTTGTTCATCTCGACCGTCAGCCGCGAGACGATGTCGGCCGGCGTGCCCTTGGGCACGAAGAGCGCCTGCCAGGCGGTCACGTCGAAGTCCTCGATGCCGATCTCGTCCAGCGTGGGCACGTCGGGCAGCGAGGGGATGCGCTTCTTCGACATCACCGCCAGCGCCTTGACCTTGCCCGAGCGGATCTGCGGCAGTCCGGCCGCGGTGTCGAGCACCATCATGGGCACCTGCCCGCCGATCACGTCCTGCACCGCGGGCGCCGTGCCACGGTAGGGCACGTGCACGATGAAGGCCTTGGTGCGCTCCTTCAGCAGCTCCATCGCGAGGTGATGCGGGCTGCCGACGCCGGGCGATGCGTAGCTGTACTTGGCCGGGTTCTTCTTCACCTCGTCGAGCAACTGCTTGGCGCTCGTGAAGCCGGCACTCGGGTTGACTGCGAGGATCAGCGGGAAGCGCGCCATGAAGCCCACCGGCACCAGGTCCTTCGGGTCGTAGGGCAGCTTCTTGTACATCGCGCTGTGGAAGACCATCGCGCCGTTGTCGCCGGTGACGATGGTGTAGCCGTCGGGCGCCGACTTGGCCGCGTTGTCGGTGCCGATGATGCCGGCCGCACCGGGCCGGTTGTCGATGACGAAGGTCTGGCCGAGCTGCTTGCCCAGCTGCGGCGCGAGCTGGCGTGCGAGGAAGTCCGAACCGCCGCCGGCCGGGTAGGCCACCACCCAGCGCACCGGCTTGGCGGGCCAGGCCTGCGCGAAGGCGGACAAGGGCGAAGAGAGTGACGAAAGGGCGGCGGATGCCGCGGCGAAAGCGAGCGCGCCGCGGCGCGTGATGATCTGCGTCATGAGGGTCTTCCGCTGTGAGGTGGCGGCATCTTAATCACGCAGCGGGGCCGACCATAATGCCCCGATGTCTTCCGCGCCTGCCTTCATGCCCGCTGCCGAGCCCGTGGCCGGCTGCGATCTCTGCACCAACCCCGGCGGCGTGCTGCTGTGGACGTCGGGCGATTGGCGCGCGGTGCGGGTGCAGGACGCGGCGCATCCGGCGTTCTACCGCGTCATCTGCAACCGGCACGTGCGCGAATTTTCCGATCTGCCGCAGGCCGGGCGCGTGCATTGCATGGCGCTCGTGGCGGCGATCGAGCGCGTGCTGATCGATCGCCTGCGCCCGACCAAGATCAACCTCGCCGCCTTCGGCAACATGGTGCCGCACCTGCACTGGCACGTGATCGCGCGGTTCGAGTGGGACAGCCACTTCCCCAACCCGGTATGGGGTGCGACGATGCGCGAGGTGGAGGGTGCGGCCGTCGACCGGCTGGCGGTGCCCCTGCCTGAGCTGGACGCGGCGGTGGTGGCGGCCCTGTCGGCCTTCTCGACCTGCTGAACGCGGCCATTGCCCTTCGCTAAACTGCGTCGCAGCTTCTTCACGCACCCACCCATGGCCGGCCTCACCGCGAATTCCCCGCAACCCACCTCGATCACGGTGCACCAGCAGTCGCGCGTGCTCGAGGTCGGCTTTTCCGACGGGCGCGCATTCCGCATCCCCTTCGAGCTGATGCGGGTGTACTCGCCCTCGGCCGAGGTGCAGGGCCACGGCCCCGGCCAGGAAGTGCTGCAGACCGGCAAGCGCGAGGTGGGCATCGTCTCGCTCGCACCGGTGGGCAACTACGGCATCCAGCCGAGCTTCTCCGACGGCCACGACTCGGGCATCTTCTCGTGGGACTACCTCTACCACCTCGGCGCCGACGAGGCGGCGCTGTGGCGCCAGTACGAAGAGCGGCTCGCCCAGGCAGGCGTGCAGCGGGATGCACCGATGCAGGCCGACGCGGGTTCGGCCTGCGGCCACCACCATTGAATCGAGCGCGAACATGAGCGAAACCCACTTTGGCTTCCAGAAGGTCGACGAAACCCAGAAGGCCTCGCGCGTGCGCGGCGTGTTCGATTCGGTCGCGTCGAAGTACGACGTGATGAACGACCTCATGTCCATGGGCCTGCACCGCGCCTGGAAGGCCTACACGGTGGCCGTGGCCAACGTGCGCCCCGGCGACCGCGTGCTGGACATCGCCGGCGGCACCGGCGACCTGGCCCGCGCCTTCGCGAAGAAGGTGGGCCCGGCCGGCACCGTGGTGCACACCGACATCAACGAAGCCATGCTGCGCCAGGGCCGCGACCGCCTGCTCGACGAGGGCCTGGCCCTGCCCACGTCCATCTGCGACGCCGAGGCGCTGCCTTTTCCGGCCGGCAGCTTCGACCTCGTCACCGTGGCCTTCGGCCTGCGCAACATGACGCACAAGGACCGTGCGCTGGCCGAGATGAACCGCGTGTTGCGCGTGGGCGGCCGGCTCCTGGTGCTGGAGTTTTCCAAGGTCGCGGCACCCTTGCAGAAGCCGTACGACTGGTACTCCTTCAAGGTGCTGCCCCGGATCGGGAAGTGGGTGGCGGGCGATGCCGACAGCTACCGCTACCTCGCCGAATCCATCCGCATGCACCCCGGCCAGGCCGAACTCAAGGAAATGATGAAGGCCGCCGGCTTCGGGCACGTGGACGTGCACAACCTCAATGCAGGCGTCGTCGCACTGCATGTGGGCATCAAGTGCTGATGCGCTGACGCATCGCACCCCCCGAGATTGATGCCTGGGTTCCCCCTTACTCGCGGGGGGAGTGGGCGTGAACTCGGGGTACAGGTCACGTTCTAATCGGCCTCGCACGAGCACGGCACGGGGAGGCTCGCTTTTCAGCCATGCTTCGCCGGTACACTCGGCGATTGCCTGCAGCTGGGGCGTGTTTTCCCTTGTTTTCCCCCGATTCGCGGCCTGCGGCCCGGTCGAATCGCGGCGTTCGTTGCCCCTGGTTCAACTCGCCACAAGCAAGACCTGACAGAAAGCCCTGGAGACCGACCCACGATGACTTCCACGCTCACGCTTTCGCGTTCCCTGACGACCTCCGTGCGGGTTGCCGCCATCACTCTCGCAGCCGTGTCGGTGCTGCTGGCGGGTTGCGGCAAGAAGGATGACAAGAAGGCCGCCTCCCAGACGGCGGCGCGCGTCAACAAGGAAGACATCACCATTCACCAGATCAACCACGTGCTGCAGGCGCAGCGCGGCCTGCCGCCGGAGCAGGCGGCCTCTGCCAGCCACCAGGTGCTGGAAAAGCTGATCGACCAGGAACTCACCGTGCAGAAGGCCGCCGAGCAGAAGCTCGATCGCGACCCGCGCGTGGTGGCGCAGATCGATGCCGCGCGCCGCGAGATCATCTCCCGCGCCTACCTCGAGAAGATCGGCGCGGGCGCACCCAAGCCCAGCCCCGAGGAAATCAAGACCTACTACGACGCGCATCCGGAGCTGTTCCGCGAGCGCCGCGTCTACAACCTCCAGGAAATCGTCATCGAGGCCAAGCCCGAGCAACTGGCTGACCTGCAGTCGCGCCTGCAGAACTCGAAGGACATCAACGATTTCGTCGGTTTCCTCAAGACCAACCAGATCAAGTTCGGTGCCAACCAGGCGGTGCGTGCTGCCGAGCAACTGCCGCTGGCGCGCCTGCAGAGCATCGCGCAGATGAAGGACGGCCAGGCGCAGTTCGTGCCCACCGCGCGCGGCGCGCAGGTGCTGGTGCTCGTGAGTTCGCGCTTGCAGCCCGTCGACGAAGACCGCGCCCGCGCGCCGATCGAGACCTACCTCGTGAACGAGCGCAAGCGCAAGGTCATCGAGGACGACCTCAAGTCGCTGCGCTCGTCCGCCAAGATCGAATACGTGGGCGATTTCGTGGCCACCGCTCGTCCGGCCAACCCGGCCTCGGCCACGGAGGTGAAGCTGACCAAGTCGCCGCTCACGTCCACGCCGGCGTCAGCGCCCGAACCGATCCTGCCCGTCCAGCCTGCGTCCATGCCCACGGGCACCACGCTGGAACAGGGCATCAAGGGACTGAAATAACGAGAACCGTGGCAGCGGGAGTGCCGATGCAGTGCCGGGGGCACGCTTGACACCAGCCGATGAACCAAACGAGGACCACCATGCGAACATTTCTGAAGTGCCTGCTGCTTTTCTGCTTCGCCGTCACCACTGCCTTTGCGCAGAGCGCGCCGGCGGCAGCGCAAGCCCCGCGGCCGGAGCACCTGCTCGGCCCCGGCGACGTGATCCGGATCTCCGTCTACCAGAACCCTGACCTGGGCACCGAGGCGCGCCTGTCCGAAAACGGGCAGGTCACCATGCCGCTGATCGGCGCCGTGAACCTGGACGGCCTGTCCAGCACCGCCGCCGAGCAGAAGATCGCCAAGGCCCTGAAGGACGGCGGCTTCGTGCTCAAGCCGCAGGTGTCGGTGACGCTGACGCAGGTGCGCAGCGCGCAGATCTCCATCCTGGGCCAGGTCGCCAAGCCCGGCCGCTACCCGATCGAGACGGTCAACAGCAAGGTGTCCGAGATGATCGCCGCCGCCGGTGGCGTCGCTCCGGGCGGCTCCGACATCGTGAGCCTGTCGGGCACCCGCAACGGCAAGCCGGTCAAGATGGACATCGACCTGCCGGCCATCCTGCAGGCCGGCAAGACTGAACTCGACGTCGTCGTGGCCAACAACGACATCCTCTATGTCGATCGCGCGCCGACCCTGTACATCTATGGCGAAGTGCAGCACCCGGGCGTCGCCCGCCTCGAGCGCGGCATGACGGTGCTCCAGGCACTGGCCCAGGCCGGTGGCCTCACGCAGCGCGGTACCGACCGCGGCCTGCGCATCCACCGCCGGGACGCCAGCGGCCAGACCCGCATCATCCAACCGGGCATGAATGACCTCGTCGAGCGTGACGACGTCATTTACGTGCGCGAATCGCTGTTCTGAGGTCACTCCATGAGTCCCCTGCAGTTGTTCCGGGCCGTCTGGTCCAAGAAGTGGCTGGTGCTCGCGATCGCCATCATCGTGGCGGCGGCGGGCACCGTGGTCACGCTGATGCTGCCCAAGCAGTTCATCGCCGAGGCGTCGATGATCGTGGACGTGCGCAACGACCCGGTGCTGGGTGCGCTGGCGCCCGGGCTCGCATCGCCGGCCTACATGGCAACGCAGGTGGAAGTCCTCAAGAGTGACCGCGTCGCGTCGCGCGTGGTGAAGATGCTGGGCGTCGAACGCTCGCCCGAGGCGGTGCGCCAATGGCGTGAATCGACCGAGGCCAAGGTGCCGCTGGAGCGCTATTTCGCGGGCCTGCTGCAGCGCGGCCTCTCGGTCGAGCCGTCGCACGGCAGCAACGTCATCAACATCAGCTTTGCCTCGCAAGACGCGGCGTTCGCCTCCAGCGCGGCCAATGCCTTCGCGCAGGCCTACATGGACGTCTCGGTGGAGCTGCGCATCGAGCCGGCGCGCCAGTCGGCCGCCTTCCTCGACGAGCAGGTCAAGCTGCTGCGCACCAACCTCGAGGCCGCGCAGGCCAAGCTGTCCAAGTTCCAGCAGGAGAAGGGCATCGTCGTCAACGACGAGCGCCTCGACCAGGAAAACGCCCGCCTTGGCGCGCTGCTCACGCAGCTCGGCCAGGCCGAAGGTGAATCGGTGGACGCGCAGACCCGCCAGCGCATCACCGGCACCGACACTTCGCCCGACGTGATGAACAACCCGGCGGTGCAGGGCCTGAAGAACCAGTTGTCGCTGGCCGAAACCAAGCTGAGCGAGCTGAGCAGCGTGGTCGGCAGGAACCATCCGCAGCGCCAGGCGCTGGAAGCGCAGATCACCGAGCTCAAGCAGCAGATCGCCGCCGAAATCCGCCGCGTGTCCGGCGGCAGCAACGTGATTGCCCGCGGCACCAACCAGAAGATCGCCGAGTTGCGCGCGCTGGTGGAGCAGCAGAAGAAGCAGGTGCTGTCGCTGCGCTCGCAGAAGGACCAGATCTCCGTGCTGCTGCGCGACGTCGAGACCGCGCAGCGTGCCTACGAAGGCGTGAGCCAGCGCGTGAGCCTGCTCAACCTCGAAGGCCAGAACACTCAGGCCAACACCCGCTTGCTCAGCCCCGCCGTCGAGCCGATCTTCCCGGCGCGCCCGCGCGTTGCCGTGAACATCATCGGCTCCATCATCGGCGGGCTGCTGCTGGGCATGGGTGCCGCGCTGCTGTGGGAAATGCTGGACCGCCGCGTGCGCGGACCGCAGGACCTGCTCGCGACCGCCGGCGTGCCGGTCATCGGCGTGCTGCGCCCTGCTGATTCCAAGAGGCCGATCTTCCGCCAGCTGACCTCCGGCCAGCGGCTCGTGCGGCCCATGCTGAACGCCCCGGGAGGCCGCTGACATGAAGATGACCGTTTCCGTCGCGACCGGCGCGCCCCGCGCGAACCGATCGATCGGCGCGATCCTGATGGACAGCGGCGTGCTCACGCCCGAAGACGCCGAGCGCATCCTCCTGTTCCAGAAGGAGCACGACATCCGCTTCGGCGAGGCGGCCATCCGCCTGGGGCTGCTGACCGAGGCCGACATCCAGTACGCGCTGTCGCGCCAGTTTTCCTACGCCTACCTGCGCGCGAGCGCCGAGAAGAAGTCGCTGTCCGACGAGCTGGTGGCGGCCTACCAGCCCTTCAGCCCGCGGGTGGAGCAGCTGCGCGCCATCCGCAGCCAGCTGATGCTGCGGTGGTTCGACAAGACCGAGCAGCGCCAGGTGCTGACCATCGTCGGCACCGACCCGGGGGTGGGCCGGTCGTACCTCGCGGCCAACCTCGCGATCATCTTTTCGCAGCTGGGCGAGCGCACGCTGCTCATCGATGCCGACATGCGCAACCCGCGCCAGCACGAACTCTTCCTGCTGCAGAACAAGGTGGGCCTGTCCACGGTGCTGGCCGGCCGCTCGCGCGACGAGGCCATCATCCGCATCACCGACCTGGCGGGCCTCTACGTGCTGCCGTCGGGCCCGATCCCGCCGAACCCGCTCGAGCTCCTGAGCAAGATGAACCTGGACGAGTTCCTGATCCATGCGCGCGCGAGCTTCGACGTCGTCATCATCGACACGCCGTCGCTGTCGATCGGCGAGGACGCCGCGATGATCGCCGCCCGCACGGGCTCGGTGCTGGCCGTCGCACGCAGCGGCAGCACGCGCGTGCATGCCTTCAACGACATGGTGCAAGGCCTGACGGAATCGGGCGTGGCCGTGGTGGGCTCGGTGCTCAACGACGTGCCGGCGCCGAAGAAGGCCAAGAAGAAGTGAGCTTGCCGTGAGCAGCACCGCCCCCGCCCCGAACCGCTGGCTGGCCGATCCCGATCGCGTCACGCCCTGGCTCATCGTGCTTGCCGGCTTCGCCGTCATGTACGTGCCGGTGTACTGGTGGGCGGCGAACGTCATCTGGCAATCCGACGACCACGCCCACGGGCCGATCATCCTCGCGGTGATCGCGTGGCTGTTCTGGACGCTTCACAAGCAACTGCTCGAGGTCGAAACCAACCCGTCGCCGGCGCTCGGCTGGCCAGTCTTCCTCTTCGGCCTGCTGGTGTACTTCGCCGGCCGCATGTTCAACGTGTCCATCCTCGAGTTCGGCTCGCAGATGCCGGTGGCTGCCGGCCTGCTGTTGCTGCTCAAGGGCAGGAAGGCGCTGCGCCTCGCGTGGTTTCCGGTCATCTACTTCATCTTCATGATCCCGCTGCCGGGCGTGCTGGTGGACGCCATCACCGGCCCGCTCAAGCAGTGGATTTCGGGCATCGTCGAGACGATCCTGTTCAACCTGGGCTACCCGATCGCCCGCTCGGGCGTCATCATCAGCATCGGCCAGTACCAGCTGCAGGTGGCCGACGCCTGCTCCGGCCTGCACTCGATGTTCAGCCTGTCGGCGCTGGGCACGCTGTTCATGTACATCATGGATCGCAAGAGCCGCCTGCACAACGCGATCATGCTGGTGTCGCTGCTGCCCATCGCCTTCTGCGCCAACATCGTCCGCGTCATGGTGCTGGTGCTCATCACCTACTACCTCGGTGACGAAGCAGGGCAGGGCTTCCTGCACGGCACGGCCGGCATGGTGCTGATGGTCATCGCCTTGCTGATCTGCTTCCTGCTCGATGCGGTGCTGGTGCGCATCATCCGCCCGCACCGCGAGGCACCCCCCCCGCCGGCCGCCGCCGCCTGATCCCGCGCAGCGCGCGCCACGCAGGCCATGCCAGTCCATCTTCGAGCCCTCGTCGTCCTCCTCGTCTTCGCGACCGCGGTGTTCGCGCTGTCCAAGCGCGCGGCGACGGAGTACACGATGGACGAGTCGGACTTCAATCGCCGGCGCAACGTGTGGTTCATCGTCACCGTGCTGGCCTTCGTGGTGCACAACTTCTGGCTGTTCATGATCCTGGGCGCGATGGTGCTGCTCGTCATGCGGCGCGAGGAGCACAACACGCTGGGCCTGTACGCGCTGCTCATGTTCGCCGTGCCGCCGATCACTCAGAAGGTGCCGGGCTTCGGCCTGCTCAACCAGCTGCTCGAGCTGGACTACACCCGCATGCTGTCGCTCACGCTGCTGCTGCCGGCCTATTTCCTGGCGCGGCGCGACGTGAAGGCCCATGGTGACGGCTGGGCCTGGGCGGACTTCTGCCTGCTGGGCTACATCCTCGTGCAACTGGGCTTGCGGCTGCAGCTCGACTCGCTCACCAACACGCTGCGCTACGCGGTCTATGCGCTGATCGACGTGGTGCTGCCGTACTACGTCGCAAGCCGGTCACTGCGCAGTGCCCAGGCCTACCGCGACGTGCTGATGAGCTTCTCGATCGTGGCGCTGTTCCTCGCGCTTGTCGCGTCCTTCGAAGCGGTCCGGCACTGGCTGCTCTATGCAGACGTGACCGAGGCGCTCGGCCTGCGCTGGGGCTACGGCAAGTACCTCGGGCGCAGCGCCTTGCTGCGGGCGCAGGGGCCGACCGGCCAGCCGATCGTCCTGGGCTGCATCTTCGTGATCGCGACCGGCTTCTTCCTCGTGGTGAAGCGTTATGTCGTGCAGCACCAGCGCATCTGGTGGCTGGGCATGCTGCTGCTGATCTGCGGCCTGATCGGCACCGTGTCGCGCGGACCCTGGGTCGGGGCCTTCGCGGCTTTCATCGTCTTTCGCATGGCCGGCCCCAAGGCCCTCGGCGGCCTGTTCAAGACCGGCATCGCCCTGGCGGCGATCGTCGCCGTCGTGTTGCTGTCGCCCCTGAAGGAGACGGTGATCGACTTCCTGCCCTTCGTCGGCACGGTGGAAGCGGAGAACGTGGTCTACCGCCAGCGCATGCTCGAGGCGTCGGTGGACATCATCTGGCAAAACCCCTGGTTCGGTTCCACCGACTACGTGGCCGAGCTGATCGCGCTGGACCTCGTGATCGGTGGCATGGTGGACATCGTCAACACCTACGTCGGCGTCGGCCTCTCGAACGGGCTGGTGGGCCTGGGCTGCTTCATGGGCGTGTTCTTCTTGGCCGGGCTGTCGGTGGTGCGCTGGATGCGCCGGCTGCCCGACGCGGAGTGCGAGGAACGGACCATCGGCCAGGGACTGCTCGCGGCGCTCGTCGGTATCTGCCTGACCATCGCCACCGTCAGCTCGATCTCTTTCATCCCGCTGATGTACTGGTTCGTCGCGGGCCTGTGCGTGGGCTATCCGGCGATGGTCAAGCGCAAGCTGAGCAGCCTGCCCGTACCGGCGCCCGAACCGGAGCCGGTCAACCTGCGGCGCGGATTCGGCGCGAGACCCACGTCGCGGCCGGCATGAAGGCCTTCCTATTCGACGCCGGCCGATCCTCCTCCCGTCTCGCAAGCATCCTCGTCGGATGTTGCGTGGCAGGCGCCTGCCACGCAGCGCAACTCCCGGCCCCTGTTCCTGATGCCGTCGACTGGCCCACCGCCGCGGTGGACCTGTCCTTCCTGAACGCCGCGGAGCGGCCGGCAGGCAAGCATGGCTTCGTCCATGCCAAGGGCGCGGCACTCGTCTTCGACGACGGCAGCGTGGCGCGCTTCTGGGGCGCCAACATCACCGCCGGCACGCTCTTCAAGTCCGACGCGGCGGCCGTGAAAGCCCACGCGCAGCGGCTGTCTCGGCTGGGCTTCAACCTCGTGCGCCTGCATCACCACGACTCGTACTGGACCAGCCCGAACATCTTCGGTGCGCAGGCCGCGGGTACGCGCCAGCTCGACGCGGCCATGCTCGAGAAGATCGACTGGTGGGTGAAGTGCCTGAAGGATGAAGGCATCTACGTCTGGATCGACCTGCACGTGCAGCGCAAGCTCACCGAGGCCGACGGCATTGACGATTTCGACGAGATTGCCAAGGGCAAGGCGAGCGTCGAGCTCAAGGGCTTCAACTACGTCAACGCGAGCATCGAGCAGGCGATGCGCGAGTTCAACGATGCCTACCTCGGGCACGTCAACGCCTACACCCGCGTGGCACTCAAGGATGAGCCGGCGGTGGCTGCCGTGCTGATCACCAACGAGAACGACCTGACCCAGCACTACGGCAACGCGCTGCTGCCCAACCAGAAGGTGCCGCGCCACAGCGGGCGCTTCATGGCCGAGGCGAAGCGCTTCGCGCGCGAGCACGACGTGGCCGAGGACCGCGTTATGCGTGCCTGGGATTACGGCGCGTCCAAGGTCTTCCTCAACGATCTCGAGCAGCACTTCGACGCCCGCATGGTGGCCCACCTGCGCAGCATCGGCGTCAAGGTGCCCATCGCCACGACCAGCCTGTGGGGCTGGCAGATGGCCTCGCTGCCCGCGCTCACGAGCGGCGACGTCATCGACGTGCACGCCTACGAGACCACCGGCTTCCTGTCGCGCGACCCGGCTTCGCAAGGCCATTCGCTGCACATGGCCGCCACCGCGCAGGTCACCGGCATGCCGCTGACCATGACCGAATGGAACATGAGCGAGCTCTCCGCGCCCGATCGGCACGCGCTGCCGCTGGTCGTCGCCGCGACGGCGAGCCACCAGGGCTGGGACGCGCTGATGCACTACGCCTACTCGCAAGTGCCGCTGCAGCAACTGCCCGGCAAGGCGTCGAACTGGCATGCGTTCAACGACCCGTCCCGCCTGGCCATGCTGCCTGCGGCGGCGCTCGTGTATCGCCGCCAGCACGTGCGCGAGGCCACGACGACCTATGCGTGGACACCCAGCGCCTCGGAGCTGTTCGACGCTCCGCCCACGGCCGCCGTCTCGGCCGCGCTGCGCCTCGCATCCGAGCATGGACGCCTCGTCACCGCCATGCCCGCGGTCGGTGCCTTGCCCTGGCTCAAGCCCGGCAAGCTGCCCGCCGGCGCGCTGCCCGCGAACCGCGCGCCGGCGGCGGCGGGCGGCGAACTCCAATCCGACACCGGCGAGCTCGATCGCCGCTGGAAAGACGGCATCTTCACCATCGACACCCCCCTCACCCAGGCGGTCGCCGGCCAGCTGGGCGCCCGTACACTCGCGCTCTCGCGCACGGTGTTCACGCTGCAGAACCCCAGCGCGAGCGTCGCGGTGCAGTCGCTGGACGACAAGCCCATCGGCGAGTCGGACCGCCTGCTGGTGTCTCTTGCCACCGACTCCGTGCCGGCGCGTCCTGACGAACTTCCTTTCATGGCCCAGCCGGTGCGGGGCGACATCGAGATCGACGCAGCACCGGGGCTCGTGTTGTCTGCGGCGCCGCAGGGCGTGCATCTGCGCTACGAACAGGGCCGCCATGTCATTCACATCGATTCCAAGGAGCCCGTGCATTGGGTCCAGTTGCAGCGCCGGGCAGTGAGCCGGCCATGAGCGCCATCGTGCCGGAGAAAGAAGGCCTGAGGCAACGCGTCATCCGCGCCGGCGGCTGGACGCTGTTCGGCCATGCGTCCAGCCAGGTGCTGCGCTTTTGCAGCAACCTCATCCTCACGCGGCTGCTGTTCCCCGAAGCCTTCGGCCTCATGGCCATCGTGCAGGCGGTGCTGACGGGGGTGGCGCTGCTGTCGGACGTGGGCATCAGCCAGAGCATCGTCATCAGCGCGAAGGGCGCCGACGAGCGCTACATCAACACCGCCTGGACGGTGCAGATCTGCAAGGGCGCGCTGATCGCGATCGTGCTGCTGGCCATCGCGCATCCCGTGGCCGCCTACTACAAGCAGCCCATGCTCGCGCAGCTCTTGCCGATGGTCGCGCTGGTGGCCTTCTTCGACGGGTTCATGTCGACCAAAGTCGCGCTGTCCAACCGCAACGTCGATGCCGGCCGCGTGACGCTCATCGAGGTGGGCGCGCTCATCGCCAACATCGTCTGCGCCACGCTGCTTGCGCTTCACGACCCGACGCCCTGGGCGCTGGCCTGGGGCTACCTCATCGCCGAGCTGGTGAAGATGCTCGCCAGCCACCTCTTCCTCAAGGGTCCGCGCAACCGCTTCGAGTGGGACCCCGACGTGGCGCGCAGCATCTTCCGCTTCGGCGTGTGGGTGATGCTCAGTTCCAGCCTCACCTTCCTCGGCGGCGAAGGCAACCGGCTGATCTGGGGCTCCATCCTCGACATCCGTCTGCTGGGCCTCCTGGGCCTGGCCACCACGATCAACATCGTGGTGTGGCAGTCGCTCAAGCAGGTGGCCGGCCGCGTGCTGCTGCCGGCCTACTCGGAAGTGCTGCGGACCAGCCCCGAGCGCTTCTCCAAGGCGGTGCAGCACGCGCGCTTCGTGCAGGTGGCGCCCACCTGGTGCGTGGCACTCATCCTCGCCTTCGGCGGCCCGGCCATCTTCCACGTGCTCTACGACGCACGCTACCAGCAGGCCGGCGTGATCCTGCAGATTCTCGCGATGGGCCTGATGGTGGACATGCTCAACGGCTCCTTCGCCGGCGTGCTGTGGGCGATGAAGCGCATCGGCATCAGCACCGTGATGCAAGTCGCGCTCCTGGTGTGCCAGATCGGCGGCATGCTCGTCGGTTACTGGTTGCATGGAAAATCCGGCGCAATCATCGGTTTCGCGTCGGCTGGCTGGGTGCTGTACCCGCTGCATGCGACCGTCTATGCGCGGCTTGGCATGTGGCATCCGCGCATCGACATCCCGGTGCTGCTGGCCTCCACCGCGGCCGTGGTGGTGCTGGTGTTCACGAACGACTGGAGCGCGCTCGCGGCGATTCAATGAGCGACGGCAAGACTGATCCCACGACCTGCACCGTGAGCATCATCGTCCCGATGCTCAACGGCGAGGAATTCATCGACGAGGCGCTGCGCTCCATCCTGCGCGAGAAGAGCGTGCCGCTGGAGGTCGTGGTCATCGACGACGGCTCGACCGACCGCTCGCGCGAGATCATCCAGGCGATCGGCGACCCGCGGGTGCGCATCGTGGATGGCCCGCGCAAGGGCATCTCCGCTTGCCTGAACACCGGCATCGCGGCCTCGCGCGGCGAGATCGTCATGCGCTGCGACGCCGACGACCTGTACCCGCCGGGCCGTATCCTGCGCCAGGTGGCGTGGCTCACCGACCATCCGCTGCAAGACGCGGTGGGCGGCGCATTCAGCACCATCGACCCGGCCGGCCGCCTGGTGGCCAAGGTGGGCAAGCGCAACATGCCGCACTTCGAGCAGATCGAGGGCGAGCTCGGCCGCGGCGTGACGCGCACGCACCTGTGCACCTTCGCCATCCGCCGCCGCGTGTTCGAGCGCATTGGCGGCTTCCGCGAATACTTCGAGACCGCCGAAGACCGCGATTTCCAGCTGCGCATGGGTGAGGCCTGCCGCGTCGGCTACCAGCCGGTCGACTGCTACCTGTACCGCCTGCACGGAACGTCCATCACGCACACGCGCAGCAACGAGCGCCGCCACTTCTTCGACGACATCGCCGTGACCTTCCAGGAGCAGCGGCGCGCCGGCGGCAGCGACGCGCTCATGCGCGGCGAAGCGCCGGTGCCGCCGGCTCATGACGCGAAGAAGGCGTCCACCACCGTCGGCATGCACCTGCACCACATGCTGGTCGGCCAGTCCTGGCGCGACCTGCGCGAAGGCGAGTCCCTGCGCGCAGTGGCCCGCTCGTGGCGCGCGCTGTGGGCTCACCCGTTCTACCTGTCGGGCTGGGTCAACTTCGTGAAGATCCTGTCACGTGCCATGTTCCCCAAGCCCTGACGATGCAGGCCCCGACGTCTCGCCGACCATGAACATCACCTTCGTCCTTCCCCCCGTGAACATGAGCGGGGGCATCCGTGTCATCGCCATCTACGCGAAGCGGCTGGCCGAGCGCGGCCATGTGGTGACGCTGGTGTCGGTGCCGCGCCAGCCGACGCGAAAGCTGCATCGCATCCAGGACGCGCTGGGTCTCCAGCCGGCGCTCAAGTCGCACCTCGACGGCCTCGGGCTCGACCACCGCACCCTCGCCAAGTGGGGGCCGGTGACCGACCGCGACGTGCCCGATGCCGATGTGGTGATCGCCACCTGGTGGGAGACGGCCGAATGGGTCGCGAAGCTCTCGCCGTCCAAGGGCCGCAAGTTCTACTTCGTGCAGCACCACGAGATCCATCCGTCGCAGCCCGTCGAGCGGGTGCATGCGACCTATCGCCTGCCGCTCACGAAGATCGTGATCGCGCGCTGGCTGGCCGACGTGATGCGCGATCAGTACGGCGACGCCGACACCATCCTCGTGCCCAACAGCGTCGACCATGGCCAGTTCCATGCGCCCGTGCGTGCCAAGCAGCCGCGTCCGACCGTGGGCTTCCTGTACTCGCGCGCCGGCTTCAAGCGCGTCGAGGTGGCGCTCGAAGCCGTCGCGTACCTTCGCGAGCGCTTTCCCGGCCTGCGCGTACTGTCCTTCGGCGCCGAGCCGGCCGACCCAGTCGCGATGCGCGGCGTGGAGTTCCACGAGGACCCGCCGCAGGACACGCTGCGCGAGGTGTATGCCCGCGTGGATGTCTGGCTGAGCACGAGCCGCAGCGAAGGCTTCAACCTTCCCGCGATGGAAGCCATGGCCTGCCGCACGCCGGTGGTGTGCACGCGCACCGGCTGGCCGGAGGAGGCGATCGTCGACGGTGTCAACGGCGCCCTCGTGGACATCGACGATGCGCGCGGCGTGGCCGATGAAGCGGCCCGCATCCTGGAGCTGCCCGACGAACGCTGGCGCGCGATGTCGCAGGCCGCCTTCGACACCGTCAAGGACAGCTCCTGGGAGCGATCCACCGAGCTCTTCGAGCACGCGCTTTCGACCGCTGTGCCGCCAAGACAAGATTCACGCGGCCTCGCGGCCGCCGCACAAGGATGACAGTGAGCAAAACCCTCGATGCAGGCCCCTCGCCCGGCGCTGGCCCCACCCGGCCCGCCGCGCCGTCCCTTGGCCGGCTGTGGCAGTGGTCCGACCGTGTCTGCGAGCAGACCGGCTTGCGCCGCCTGAAGGCCCGCGTGGGCTTCGTCGTGAAGGCCCGGCGCTTGGGGCCTGAGCTCGCGGCCTTCGACGCGTCGTCCGGCTCGCTCGCACGCGCCATGGCGCTGCGGCCGGAGATCACCGGCGCCGCGGTGTGGCCCTACGTCTGCGCCACCTGGGGCGCAGAGCGCCGGCTGCGGCAGATCCGCGAGCACTTCGAGCTGGTGGACGGCATCGACGGCGTGCTCGACTTCCCCCTGGACCAGTCGCTGCAGGTGCTGGACCTGTCCGAGCTGCAACCGGGCCTGAAGGTCGTGCTGGACCAGCCGCGCTGGTTCATGCGCGAAGGCCAGCTGGTGCTCAACCTCTTCGCCGGCGACGTGCGCATCTACTCCATCGCGTTCTCTCTCGGCCGCGATGGCGAGCGCACGATCGCCTACATCGGCGCCATCCAGGGCGGCAACACCGACGGCGTGATGGCCGACTACAAGGACCTCACCAAGACGCTGCACGGCATGCGTCCGCGCGACTTCCTCGTCGAGCTGCTGCGCACGCTGTGCCGCGTGCTGGGCGTGTCGAAGATCCTCGCGGTGGCCGATGAACGCCGGCAGCATCGATCGAGCTACTTCGGCACCGCCAAGGCCGACGTGATGTCGCTCAACTACGACGAGATCTGGGCCGAGCGCGGCGCCGTGCGCGAGAACGACGAGTTCTTCGCGCTGGCCATCGAGGCGCCCCTGAAGTCGCTGGACGAGGTGCCGTCCAAGAAGCGCGCGATGTACCGCCGCCGCTATGAGCTGCTCGACTCGCTGGAGGCTGGCATCGCGGCGACGCTGGCCGGACGGCCGCAGCCGCCGCTCGTGCGCAGCGCGGAGGCGCCCCAATGATCATGAAGCTGGCGCCGCGCGGCGACATCGATGTGTCGGTGATCGTGGTGAACTACAACACCGCGCACCTGCTGCATGAGATGCGCTCGGCGCTGGAGCGCTCGGCGCGCGGCCTGCGCATCGAGCTCATCATCATCGACAACGCCTCGCGCGACGACTCCGCCGAAGTGCTGCGCCGCGACTTCGCGGACGCCACGCTGATCTTCAACGACAGCAACGTTGGTTTCGGCCGGGCCAACAACCAGGGCCTGGCGCATGCGCACGGCCGGCACGTGCTGCTGCTGAACACCGATGCCTTCGTCGCCGAAGACACGCTTCCCAAGACCGTGCAGTACATGGATGCGCACCCCGAGTGCGGCGTGCTGGGCGTGCGCCTGGAAGGCCGCGACGGCGTGCTGCAGCCGTGCTGCCGCTACTTCCCCACGCCCTGGAACATCTTCCTCAAGCGCACGGGCTGGCACCGGTTCTTCCCCGGCACTCGCCTGGTCGACGACATGGCCTGGGACCATGCCAGCGTGCGCGAATGCGATTGGGTCATCGGTTGCTACTTCCTCGTGCGCCGCGAGGTGATCGAGAAGGTCGGTCTCTTCGACGACCGCTTCTTCCTCTACAGCGAAGAGGTCGACCATTGCTGGTCGGCCAAGGAGGCCGGCTTCCGGGTGGTGTTCTTCCCGCACACGACCGTCATCCACCTGGGTGGCGAGAGTGCGAAGTCGGATGCGCAGCTCACCGCCGGCCGCCAGATCTCGGCCCTGCAGGTGGAAAGCGAGCTGCTCTTCTTTCGCAAGCACTACGGCCTGGCCGGTGCGTCCGCAGGGTGGTTCCTCAATTCGGTGAGCGACCTGCTGGACATGCTCAAGAGCAGCCTCAAGCGGCGCTGGCCGCGGGTGGCGGAGGCACGCAAGCACCTCGCCTTGTACTGGGTGTCCGTGGGGCAGACGCGCCTGGGCGCGCGGCCGACCCGATGACGCGGATCGACCCGGAGCCCCGGCCGTGACGCTGCGCCGACTCGCCCGCGTCAGCTTCGACCGCGCTGCCGCCGCGACGGGCCTGCTTGCGCTTGCGGAGTCGCGCATGCGCGGCAAGCTGACCATCCTCACCTTCCATCGCGTCCTGCCCGATGCGCTGTTCAAGGATTACCTGTTCCCGTCGCTCGCGGTGTCGGAGTCGATGTTCCGCGGCCAGATGCGCACGCTGGCCCACCGCTGCCGCGTGGTGACGCTGGAAGAGGGCATCACGGCGATGCACAACGGCAGCGCCGGTGCGAAGCCCATGGTCGCGGTGACCTTCGACGACGGCTATGCCGACAACGTCCGGGTGGCCGCGCCGATCATGAACGCGGCGGGCGTGCGTGCGACCTTCTTCGTCGTGGCCGGCCTCATCGGCACCGACGCCGAGCTCTGGTACGACGTGGCCGCGCGGCGCTGGCAGCACGCGACTCTCGCGCAGCTCTCGCAGGCTTGCCGCGCTGCCGGCGTGGATGGTGCGTGGATGGCGGTCAAGCCCGCCATCGGCGAGTGGATGAGTTTCCTGAAGAGGCTCACGCCGCCGCAACGCGCCAACGTCGTCGCGGAGCTGTCCGATCCCGGCCCGTCCGAGGAGCGCCGCCACCTCGACCGGCTGATGTCCATCGACGAACTGCGCGAGCTGCGCGATGCCGGCCACGTGATCGGCTCGCACTCCATGAGCCATCCGCTGCTGCCGCAGCTCGATGCCGACGCGCTGGAGGCGGAGCTGGTCGAATCGCGCAAGCTGCTGGAGCACTGGCTGCATGCGCCCGTGCGCGGCTTCTCCTATCCCAACGGCGACCAGGATGACCGCGTGCGCGCCGCCGTGGCCCACGCACAGTGCACCCATGCCTGCACGACCAAAACCGCGCGCAACGACCGGCATGCCGACCCGCTGCGCCTCGCCCGCATCGACATGCATCCTTCACGATCCAGTGGCCTGCACGGCGAGTACGACGAAGCGTCCTTCCGTGCGGCGATCTCGCTCATCCACCCCTTTCCGCGTTCCAAATGAAGCAACTCGGCGTGGTTGTCATCGGACGAAACGAAGGCGAACGCCTGCGGCGCTGCCTCGAGTCCATGAGCGGCGTCGCACCGGTCATCGCGTACGTCGATTCCGGCTCGACCGATGGCTCGGTGGACATGGCCCGCGCGCGCGGCGTGGAGGTGGTGGAGCTGGACATGTCCGTGCCCTTCACCGCGGCGCGTGCGCGCAACGCGGGCTTTGCGCGGCTGCGGCAGATGGCGCCCGACGTCGAGCTGGTGCAGTTCGTGGACGGCGACTGCGAGGTGATCGCCGGTTGGCTGGAAGAAGCCAGCACCTTCTTGAATGAGCATGCGGACGTGGCCTGCGTGTGCGGGCGGCTGCGCGAGCGCTACCCGGAACGCTCGGTCTACAACCGGCTGTGCGACTTCGAATGGGACCGACCCACCGGCGAGACGGAGGCCTGCGGCGGCATCGCGATGATGCGCGCCCAGGTCTTCGCCGAGCTCGGGGCCTTCCGCGAGGACATGGTCGCCGGCGAAGAGCCCGAGCTGTGCCAGCGCATGCGTGCCCGGGGCTGGAAGGTGTGGCGCCTGCCGTCGCCGATGGCCTGGCACGACGCGGCGATGACACGCTTTGGCCAATGGTGGAAGCGCTCCAAGCGCACCGGCTTCGGCAATGCGCAGCGCCTGTGGCTCACCGGCTCGGCGACGGATGCGAGCATCGTGCGCCAGACGGTGCGCACCTGGCTGTGGGGTGCGGCGCTGCCGGTGCTCACCCTTGTTGCCGTGCTCGCCTTCGGCCGCATCGGACTCGTCCTGCTGCTGCTGTACCCGCTGCAGTTCGCGCGCATCGCGATCACCATGAAGCGCGGCTGGCGCTTCAACCTCGAGCGCGCTTTCTTCCTCATGCTGGGCAAGTTTCCGGAGCTGCTGGGGCAGATCCAGTTCTGGAGCGGCCACAAGAAGCGTCGCGGCTCGACGAGCTTCGACTACAAGTCCTAGGGCGTGAACGAACCTCTGAGAAAGTCACCCGTGCGAGTTGCCTACCTCGTCAACCAGTACCCGTCCGTCAGCCACACCTTCATCCGCCGCGAGATCCATGCGCTCGAACGCCAGGGCGTGCAGGTCGACCGCATCTCGCTGCGGGGCTGGGAGTTGACGCTGGTCGATCCGCAGGACGTGGCCGAGCGCAAGCTCACGCGCTACGTGCTGCACGGCGGTGCGCCGAGGCTGCTGGTGGAGACGGCCCGCGCCTTTGTTGCGGCCCCCGCCGCCTTCATGCGGGCGTTCAAGCTCGCGCGCGCGATGGCCAAGGGGTCGGACAAGCGCGGCCTGGTGCACATGGCGTATCTCGCCGAAGCCTGCGTCATCAAGCGCTGGCTGACGCAAAGCGGCGCGACGCACCTGCATGCGCACTTCGCCACCAACCCGGCCGAGGTGGCGATGCTCGTGCGCGCGCTGGGCGGGCCGGCCTACAGCTTCACGGCACACGGCTCGGACATCATGGACCGCCCGGCGCAAGTGGGGCTGGCGCACACCGTCGGTGGCTCGGCCTTCGCGGTGGCGGTGTGTTCGTATGGCCGCAGCCAGATCTTCAAGTGGATTCCGCAGCCGCTGTGGGACCGGGTGCGCGTGGTTCGCTGCGGCCTGGAGCGCGGCTACGGCGACCAGGCCTCACCGCTCATGACGCAGAGGCGCCGGCTGGTGTGCGTCGGGCGGCTCTCCAAGGAAAAAGGGCAGCTGCTGCTGGTGCAGGCGCTGGCGAAGGCGCGCGCCCGCGCGGCGCAGCCCTTCGAGCTGGTGCTGGCCGGCGACGGGCCGCAGCGCGCCGAGGTCGAGGCCCTGGCCGCGCGGCTGGGCGTGAGCGATGGCCTGCGCATCACCGGCTGGCTCGATGCGGCCGGCGTGCAGAAGGAGCTCGACGCCGCGACGGTGCTGGTCGTGCCCAGCCTGTCGGAGGGGCTGCCCGTGGTCATCATGGAGGCCATGGCGTGCCGGCGGCCCGTGATCGCGCCCTACCTCGCGGGCATTCCGGAGCTGGTGCTCGACGGCGAGACAGGCTGGCTGTTCCCGGCCAGCGACATCGACGCACTGGCCGACGCCATCCTGGCCTGCCTGGAGGCCGCGCCGCAGCAGCTGTCCGCCATGGGCCACGCCGGCCATGAGCGCGTCTGGCGCCTGCACGACGTGGACGAGGAAGCCCGTCAGCTCAAGGCCCTGATGGGCTCGTGAATCTCCGCCCGCCGCACCCGTTCGACGATGCGCGGCGCGGGCGTCGACGCCGAGAACAGGGATTCGAAGCTCGCGCGCAGCGTCTTGGACATCGGCTGGTCGGCATGGATCACGACTTCGCTCAGGCCGCCGAAGCTCATCTCCCGATAGCGCGCGATCGTCTCGGCATCTGAACGCTCCGCAGGCACGCCCAGGTGCAGCTTCAGGTTCGCGCCGCGAAAGCCGGCGCTGAACAACGGCGTGTTCCACAGGAATTCGCAGGTGCCGTGTTTCGGCAGCCGCACGTAGAACCATTCCTGGCACTGCGACGCGTCGATCTGCCCGCCGCGGCGGCGCTTCCAGTGCAGCAGGCCATCGTCGGGGCGGCCGAGGCAGTCGCCGAGCCCGTAGTAGTCGTAGCCGTTTTCCTTGGCGTAGCGCGTGGCCAGGAACACGTTGACCGAGTTGACTTCGTGCAGGCGCTTCGAGTTGCGGAACACCGAATCGACGAAGCCGAAGCGGATGGCGTTCCAGTAGCGCTTGCCGCGGCGCACCCGCTCGAAGCCGAGGTGACAGGCCACGGGTTCTTCCCCCGCATGGACGATGTCCAGCCGCCCGTCGTGGCGCGTGGCGATGTCGTTGACCGTCTGCATCGGCAACTGGTCAGCGCCGGGGCCGTAGCGCTCGCGGGCGTAGGGCTGCAGCATGCTGTCGTTGGCGAAGGCGATGAGCTCCGGCGTGTCTGCCCGCCGCACGCTGACCTTGGCCAGTTGCTGGCGCACCACCCGGCGCAGCTTGTCGCCGTAGCCCTCGAGGATGGTGTCCAGGTCCGCGGACAAGGGAACGACCGGCTGGACGTAGCGCGGAACGCGCAGGGAGCCGGGCAGGGGTAATTCGGTCACCGTCACGGTGTCCCAGTCCTGCGAGGGCAGGCCGGCAGTGCCCGACAGGTGCAGTGCCACGGCTTCCTGCTGGGACGCGGTGCCGGAATAGGTGACCCGGTGCGTGCCGCCTGCAGGCTGCACGTCGATGCGAACCCAGGTCCAGCATTTCGCCTTGCGCAGCACCTCTTTCGCGGCGCTGAGCGTCCACTTCAGTTCAGCGCGCAGCGATGGCGAGACCGGCCGATAAAGCCGGTGCAACAGTTGACGGATGCTCATTTCCTCTTTGGTCCCTGCATGGATACATGCTTTTACGCATCATCGGCGAAGGAGGCCACTCGTGCCTGACAGCCCCCCATTCAGAGGCTGCGAATCGACCCGCCACGTGACTTTGGTCCGAGGATCTTGGCGGGAATGCCCACCGCTGTAGCGCCCGCGGGCACATCGGTGAGCACCACGGCGTTCGCGCCGATGCGGGCATCGTCGCCGATGTGGATGCCGCCCAGCACCTTGGCGCCGGTGCCGATGTACACCCGCGAGCCGATGGTCGGCACCCGGTGGTCGGCCAGCATGCCGATCGTGACCTGCTGCATGAGCATGCAATCGTCGCCGATCACCGCGCGTTCATGGATGACGACGCCCACCGGGTGGGGCAGGCGCAGGTTGCTGCCGAAGCGCGCGCCGATGCCGACGTCGCAGCCGGTGAGCACGCTCAGCACCTCGTAGCGCACGCGCGCCCAGCGGCGCAGCACCAGCGCGATGACGCCGCTGCGGGCCTTGTGGCACTGGTAGGCACGGATGCTGTCCAGAAGCGCGCGCACCAGCCGTCGCTGCGGGTTCAGCTCTTCGGCGCTCTGTCGGTTCGAAAGGGGCATGGGGCGGATGCGCTGCAAGGTGCGTGGCGGCTCAAGGTCCGGCGTCCGGGTCTTTCCTGAGGGCGGACACCGTCACGCCCCCGATGGCGATCACCGACAGCACCACAGCCATCGGCGGGACGCCCTCCATCACCGCGACGGCGCCGAGCACCACGCAGAACGCGGCCACCGCGGCAGCGGCGAAGTAGGGAAAGGAGGCGCCGGGCTTGGAGCGTGCCGGGGCGACGACGGGGTGGTCTGGCATGGACGGCAGGGCGCTGGTTCGTGGGGCGGAGGTCTTCCGCGCAGGACCGGAAGCATACCGTCCCTTCGTGGGTCGCCGGATGCTTGCACGCCTCGGCGCCATCGTCGTTCACATCGTCCGGCCCCCCTTGAATGCGGGGCCACACCATCGTTTCTGGGGGGGTGCGCACGCCTTGCCCAGGGTGAGAATACGACCGCGTCGCACACTGGTTGGGGGCCTCCTGCACCCGCGACGACCCCTTGCAGTCTCGACGCTGCCGGGTGACAGCAGTACCGGAGACCGAATTGGAAAGTACTGTGAACGGCAGCGCCTCGCAAAGCCGTCTGCCGACCGCACCTGCCGGCGACGCTGCATGGCTGGTGTTCCCCGCCGACACCGGCCGCTGCGCCGGCCAGGCGGCCAGGATGGTGATCGAAGCGCGGATCGATGTTTCCGCCGAAGACAGCTGGCGCGTGGGCCTGGCGTGCTTTCTCATCCTGCTGCATCGGCACACGCAGCAATCGTCGGTGATGGTCGGCGTGCACGAGGCGGCTTCGAGCATGCGCGCGGCGAGTTTCGAATTCCAGGACCAGAGCACCGTGCAGGAGGTCGTTCGTGCGTGCACCGCGCTTGATGCCGCGGCGGCAGGCACCACCATCCCGACGGTCTTCCTGGCTGCCGAGCCGCAGACGCCGCAGGGCCAGGCAACGCTCGCTCAGGCCGATCTCGCCCTCGCGTGGATCGAGCGCGGCACGCACGCCGAGGTGACGCTTTCCTTCGACGGCAGCAAGTTCGTCGGCGACCGCATGCGCGAATTCCTCTCGCAGTTCGAGCTGCTGGTGCCGCAGGCGCTGGCCGGCCGCGAGCGCCGGGTGCTGGACTTCTCGCTCATCACCGCGCGTGGCCGCGCGATGCTGCCCGATCCGACCCAGCCGCTGGAAGTCCCGCGCTATCCGCTGCTCACGGAGGCCTTCGTGGCGGTGGCCGCGAAGCGGCCGAACGACGTGGCCATCCGGCAGGCCGGAAAGAGCTGGTCCTACGCGCAGGTCGAGCGCAGCTCAGCATCGGTCGCGAGAAGCCTGCTGCGGCTGGGCGTGACGCCGGCCGATGTCGTGGCTGTCACCGGCCCGCGCAGCTTCGGCACGGTGTGCTCGGTGCTCGGCGTGTTCCGCAGCGGCGGCGTGCTGCTCACCATCGACCCCAAGCTGCCGCTGGACCGCCAGCGCGTGATCCTGCAGCAGGCGAACGCGAAGATCCTCGTGCGCATCGGCGCATCCAGCGTGCTGGACGACAGCGGCCTGCAAATCGTCGAAGTGGACCCATCCACCGGCGACGTCAACGCGCAAGGCGCGCCGCAGCCGGCGGACGACATTCCGCTGCCCGCGCTCGACCCGGCATCTGCCGCCTACATCTTCTTCACCTCCGGCAGCACCGGCGTGCCCAAGGGCGTGGTGGGCTGCCACCGCGGCCTGGCCCACTTCCTCGACTGGCAGCGCAAGACCTTCGAGATCGGCCCGGGCGACCGCGCTGCGCAGATCACGACGCTGTCCTTCGACATGGTGCTGCGCGACATGTTCCTCGCGCTCACGAGCGGCGCCACGTTGAGCATCCCGCAGGAGTCGGACGTGCTCGACCCGTCGGCCATCCTGTCGTGGATGGCGACCGAGCACATCAGCGTGCTGCACGTGGTGCCCTCGCTGCTGCGCGCCTGGGTCAACAATGCGCCGCCGGGCCTGTCGCTGCCCGCGCTGCGGCGCGTGTTCCTCGCCGGCGAACCGCTCACCGACACGCTGGTCAACGGCTTTCGCGCCGCCTTCGGCAAACAGGCCTTGCTCACCAACTTCTACGGCCCGACCGAGACGACGCTGATCAAGTGCTTCCACCCGGTGATCGAGCCGCAACCCGGCGTGCAGCCCATCGGACGCCCGCAGCCGCAGACGCAGATCGTGGTGCTGAACCGCGCCGGCCAGCAGTGCGGCGTGCACGAGATCGGCGAGATCGTGATCCGCACGCCCTTCCGCACGCTTGGCTACCTGAATGCGCCGGAGACCACCGCCAAGGTCTTCGTGCAGAACCCCTTCAGCGACGAGCCTGGCGACCTCATCTACCTCACCGGCGACAGTGGCTGCTACCGCGCCGATGGCCTGCTCGTGATGCGCGGGCGCATGGACAACCAGGTGAAGATCCGCGGCGTGCGTGTCGAGCCGGGCGAGATCGAGGCGGCGCTGGGGCATTGCCCCGGCGTGAAGGAAGCGGCGGTGGTTGCGCACGAAGGGCCACAGGGCAAGTACCTCGTGGCCTACCTCGTGATGGCGTCCGACGGGTCGGCCGCAAGCGTTGTCGGAACGGTGGCGCGCGACTTCCTTCGCGCGCGGCTGCCGGAGAACATGGTGCCCTCGGCCTTCGTGGTCATGGATGCACTGCCCTTGCTGCCGAACGGCAAGGTCAACAAGAAGGCGCTACTGCCGCCGCAAGACGATGCTGGCGACGCGCCCGCGGCGCCGGTGAGCGAGCAGGACGCGCCGCGCAACGCGCTCGAGAAGGAGTTGCTTGGCGTCTGGCAGAGCGTGCTGGGCCATCGGCGCGTGAGCGTGAACGACAGCTTCGTCGAGCTCGGCGGTGATTCGCTCACCGCCATCACCGCGCTCGTGCGCATGCAGCGCCTGGGCATCCCCGATGGCTATGCCCGCGGCATCTTCCAGGGCTGGTCGATCCGGCAGATCGCGCGCATGGCCGATGGCCAGCATGCCGAGGTCGAGATGGCGATGACGCCCAAGGCGAAGACCAACCTGCTGGTCAACGTGATGCGCGGCATCCTCGTGGCCATCCTCGTGGCGGGACACTGGTTCGAGGGCCTGCTGAACCGGCTGCCGGAGTCCTTGCACGGGCTGGGCAGTGCGCTCATGCCGCTGTTCAATGCGGCCACGCCCGGCTTCGCGCTGATGTTCGGCCTGAGCCTGGGCTACATCTACCTGCCCCGTTATCGCGACGAGCCGACCGCGGTGTCGCGCGCGATGCGGCAAGGCGTGATGCTGGTGATGGGCGGCGCCGTCATCCGCGCCGCCTTCGACATCGGCATGCTGCTGAGCAACGGCAGCGCGCTGACCTCCACGCTCTTCTTCACGAGCTTCTACAGCGCACTCCTGTACTACGCCATGGCGCTGGCGACGGCACCGCTGTGGTTCCGTCTGATCATGCGCACGCCGCATGTGTACCGCACCGTCTTCGCGATGGCGGTGGCGGCGCACTTCCTTTACCAGGGCGCGCAGTGGCTCTTCCTCGAGAACGAACGCGAAGGCTTCATCGAACTCGCGCGACTGATGGTGGTGGCCAAGTTCAACTACTTCAACATGTCGGCCGGCGCCTTGTGCGGCTTGGCCGGCGGCTACTACCTGCACCAATGGGCGCAGGGCAAGCGGGCGCTGCCGGAGCTTTCGGTGCGGCTGGGCCTCGCAGGCGTGGCGGCGACGGTGCTGGGCCTCGCGATGCTCTACGTCACCACCGGTGGCTTCGCGCAGATCCAGAACGCGGCCATCATGCCCCTGTGGAAGTGGACCCTCTATGGCGGCACCGTGCTGCTGATGGCGTCATTGCTCAGCAAGGCGCTCGGCGCCTACGAGTCGTTCAGCGCGCCTGTGCGCATCGGCACCAACCTGCTGGGCGTGCTGGGCCAGATCTCGTTGCCGGTCTTCGTGTGCCACAACCTCGTGCTGCGGGTGAAGGGCCTGCTCGTGCATGCCGGCATGCCGGGCGGTCCGGCGCTGGTCATCCCGCTGGCGCTCTTCTTCGGCGGCTGCGGCTGGATGATGTTCAAGCTCTACCAGCTGTACTACGGCTCGGTGGGCGGGCGCCCGACCGCGTCGCCCGCGGTGAGCGTGTCGACATGAGCGGCTTCCTCGGCGTGCTCGGAGGCATGGGGCCGCTGGCCACGGCGGACTTCCTGCGCAAGCTCGTCGAGAACACCGTGGCCGGGCACGACCAGGAGCACATCCCCGTGCTGATGTACGGCGACTGCACGACGCCGGACCGCACGGCGAGCATCGTCGGGCGGGGCCGCTCGCCGCTGCCCAAGCTGCTCGAAGGCATCCGCTTCCTCGATCACGCGGGGGCGCAGGCGATCTGCATCCCGTGCAACAGCGCCCACCATTGGTACGACGAGATGGCATCCGCCTCCAGCGTGCCGGTGCTGCACATCGCGCGGGCTAGCGTCGACGAGGTGCGCCGCAAGAATCCCACGGCGCGGGTGGTGGGCGTGATGTCCACGCTCGGCACCTTCGAGACGGGCCTCTACCGCGACGTTCTGCAGGCGCAAGGCTACGAGGTGCTTGCGCCGACACGCGGCGAGTTCGACACGCTGGTCTCGCCCGGCATCGCCGACGTCAAGGCCAACCTCGTGGAAGCGGCGAGCCGTTCGTTCAGCGTCGTCGCGCAAAGCCTGTTCGATCGCGGCGCCGAGATCATCATCCTGGGCTGCACCGAGATCCCGCTCGGCATGCTGCGGCAGTACCGCGCCGACCCGTCGCTGTATGTCGATTCGAACGATGCCCTGGCCCTGGCGGCCGTGCACTTCTTCGAGAGCGGCAAGCGCCGGCGGCAGCTGCGCGCATAGCGATGGATTCGCCGGCCCCGTTCGCACTCGGGCCGCGGGTGGCCCAGTGCCTGGAGCCCTTGCCTGCGATGATGCCGTCGGACGGCGACGTACTGAACCTGCGTCGGCAACAGCGCCGCATGCAGTTCGATGCCGGCCGCCAATGCGCCGCACGCTTGCTGGCTTCGCTGGGCGCTGCCGAGACTACCGTGGGCGCCGGCCCGCTCGGGTCGCCCGTGTGGCCGCGAGGCTTCACCGGATCGATCACCCACAAGCACGACGTGCTGGCGGTGGCGGTGGCCAGAACCGAGGCAGCTGCTTCGCTCGGCATCGACATCGAGGCGTGGGTGAGCGACGCGGTGGCCGCCGACATCGAGCAGGTCTGCCTGGACGAGCACGAGAAGGCACTGGCCGCTGCCGCAGGTGTCGAACGGGCGTGGTTCGCGACCGTCGCGTTCTCGGCCAAGGAGGCGCTGTACAAATGCCTCTTCCCGACGGTGGGCGAGTTCTTCGATTTCTCCGCCGCGCGCATCGTGCATCTCGATGCACGGGCTGGATCGCTTCGCCTGGCGCTCACGCGGCCGCTGGGGCCGCGATGGGCGGAGGGCCACGTGCTGGAAGGACGGTTCCGCTCGAGCACGTCCCACGTGTTCAGCTCGTTCGAGCTTCGTTCCCTCTGAGTCCCGCAAAGCAAAACGCGGCACCCTCGACGAGGGTGCCGCGTTCGGCGTTTGTCGCTCGGTGGTCGACGCTTACTTGATCGTCACGGCCGTCGGCGCGGCCGGCGGGGTGAGGTCATAGGCGCCGATGTTCGACACGCCCTTGAGCACGCTGTACAGGGTGTTGCCCGTGTTCAGCAGCGGCGAGCCATCCTTGCCCTTGATCATGAAGCCATTGGCGGCCGAGGGGACGGCGACCAGCATCGGGTCCCTGTTGGAACCGTTGCGGTCGAAGCCGGCGGCTTGCGCTTCGGTCAGGCTGCGGTACAGCGCGCTGTACGTGACCGACCCGGCCGAGTAGCACAGGTTGTTGTCGAAGGCCGTGAAGCTTGCGATGGTCAGGCTCTTGGTGCTGTAGCACTGGGCGCCGGACGTGGTGGCATCGAAGAAGACCATGTTGGACACGACCTTGTGGGTGCCGCCGAAGGTCTCGACGCGAATGCCGTAGCTGCCGTACTTGGCGCCGACGATGTAGATCGAGTTGTTGCGCACCGTCAGGTTGTTGTCCGGCGTGTCGAGGGCAGCTTCGAAGTTCTCCGACGGCATCGAGATGCCGGTGAAGGTGCCCGCCGCTTCGCGGACGATGAAGTTGTTCTCGATCACGCAATCAGGGCACGAACCCACCGCGATGCCGTTGTTGCCGACGTTCACGATCTTGTTGCCGCGGATGATCGCGCCGCGGAACGATTCGGCGTAGTTGCCGTATCCCGGGTTGACCTGGATGCCGTAGCAGCCGGGGCCCGCGCCGGTGGACTCGTCGACGTAGTTGTTCTCGATGACGAGGCCGGTCTGCTTGCCGTGGGCGACGATGGGCACGCCGCCGCAGACGCCGCCGGAGACCGCGCTGCGGGTGGACACGTTGCCGCGCACCGTCACGTTGACGCCTTCACCGCTGATGTAGATGTTGTGGTTGCGGTTGATCATCGTGCCGCCGCCGAAACCGTTGTTGTCGAAACGGTTGTTCTCGATCAGCACCTCGGCGCAGCTGCCGAGGTAGCCGATGTCCTTGTTGTCGTGGATCTTGGAGTTGCGCAGCGTGAAGTGGTCGTTGCGGGCGTTGCTGGCCGAGTTGGCGGCCGGGTTCGATTCGGAACAGTTCACGCCGATGGCGAAGCCGCTCACGTCCAGGTTCTCGAGGGTGATGTAGTCGGCGTCGTTGTAGACGAACACGCCCGAGCCGGTGCCGGTGCCGCGCAAGTCGAGGTTGCGAACCGTGTAGCCTTCGTCGTGGTCGGCGTTGCCGGAATCCTCGAACTGCAGGGCGTGGTCGCCGGCGGCGGTCGTGAGGATGGGCTTTTGCGTGCCGGTGCCCCAGGTGGGCTTGTAGCTGTCGAAGATGATCGGCGTGGCGGCGCGGCTGCGGGTGTTGTAGATCTGCAGCTTGGCCGGCGCGAAGGAGGCGCCGCGCGCGAAGCGGATCTCGTCGCCGCCGTTCAGGCTGCCGATCATGGACGAGGCCTTGGCCACCGTCTTCCAGGGCGTGGCGATGCTGGTGCCGTTGTTCGCGTCGTTGCCCGCCACGCAACCTGCGGCGGCGCCGGCCGCGCAATCGGACACGTAGTAGACCGTCGCCGACGCGGAGGCGCTGAGCGCGATGGCCGCAGCCGTCAGGCTGGCTTTGAAAATCGAATTCATTTCACTTAGCTCCAAACTGGACTCCGCTCGGTTCAATCACCTGGCGGAATCTAACCTCAATTCGCCAAGCGGGGCCTGACGGAGATTCCTTGCTCTATCCGGCCCGCCAACTGCGCGGGCCGCACGACACTTCAGCGAATGGCCTTGCTCACTTCGCTGGAGGCACTGCTTTCGTTGTTCGACGAGTCGTAGGCCTTGACGATCACGTAGTACGTGTTGGTCGGCAGGCCGCTGATCGTGTAGGTCAGTGCCGTGGCCCCGGGAACGTCGATCGTAGACGTGTAGTTGCCGCTGGACGTGCCGTAATAGACCCGATAACCGGCCAGATCTGCCATCCGCAGGCCGTCGGCGCTGGTCGTGGGCGCGGCCCAGGCCACCGTCATCGTGCCGGTCGCGATGATCGGCGCGGGCTGCACCGGCTGGGGCAGGGCGATCAGGTTGCGCTGGTTGATCGACTGCGCGCTGGACGTCGTGTCGGCGGCTTGCGCGGACGAGGCATCGGCTTGCGATGCGCTGGCCGTGTCGGCCGATTCGTCGGCGCCCCCACCGCAGGCCGTCAGGGCCGCAGCCAGGCAAACACACAGGGACATCGTCAGGGGGGCGCGAAACGCGCGGCCCATGTTGGTTCTCATGAATCGCTCCATCAATTTGAAACTTGCAAGCGCCGGCTGCCGTGGGGCCGCTGAACCACTTGCGGTACGGAGAGCGAAGGAACCGACAGGGTCGGTGTGACGCAGGGCGTGGAAGTCGCTCGAACAATGCTCCTGACGTTGTCCAACTGGGGGTTGAAGCGCGTCGCGCCGGGAGCTGACCTGATTTCGGTGGGTGTTCGGTTCGGTTGATCGCTGAGCTGTTAACAGACCCCTCAATTTGTAACCTTCTGCGAACTACATGGACGACGGGAGGACAGGCGCGGACTGCCGAGGCAGTGGTGCGGTGTCGACCCAGTGAGCCCATGACAAATGGCAAGCTTTCACCTTCGTGCCCCCCACCGGGGCGCAGCTCATTTCGCAGGTTCCGGACCACGGGTTTTGGCGGGGGTTGCGCGGCCCGAGCCGTCGTTTTTTTTCCCTTTGCGTCCGGATGTGGCCCGTCGGGGTTGCCCGTCGTTACAAGGCTGACGCGCGTGGACTTGCATGTTTATGGATGTGCGCGGCGGCTCCGGTCGATTGCCCCGGCGTGGTGCTGTGGTCTACTGCCGCCCATGTCGAAACAGGCACGCAGGCGGCTGCGCATCAATATCGTGGGGCTGGACAACGGCGCGGGACTGACCGTGGATGCCCGGCTCGTGCTTTCGGTCCTGCAGGGCGCGGGCTTCGATGCCACCTGGTTCAAGGGCGTGCGGCCCGCGAAATGGAAGAGCCGCATCGCCCGCATCAGGCCGCTGCGCTGGCTCCTGCCGCGCTACGACATGAACCTGTTTCTCGAGCGCGTGCACCCCGGCTGGTACCCGTTCGCGCGCCTGAACGTGCTCCTGCCCAACCCGGAGTGGTTCCGCGACGACCTGCACCAGCACCTCGGTGGCATCGACTGCGTGCTCTGCAAGACCCACGATGCCCAGCGTGCCTTTGAGGCGCTGGGCAAGCCCACCGCGCTGATCGGTTTCACCGCCGAGGACCGCGGCGCGAGCAAGCGCCTGGCCGCCGATTCACAGCCGGTGTTGGCGCTGCACGTGGCGGGCCGCAGCGAACACAAGGGCACGCGCGCCGTCATCGATGCCTGGGCTCGGCATCCCGAATGGCCGCAGCTCACCGTGGTGCAACGCCCGCTGGACCGCGACTCGGTGCTCTACGCGCCACCGCTGCCCAACGTGCGCTACTTCAGCGAACGAGTGCCTGACGAGGCGCTGCTTGCGATGCAGCATGAACATGCCGTCTGCGTGCTGCCCAGCGAGGTGGAAGGCTATGGCCAGGCGCTGGTCGAGGGCCTCGGCCTGGGGGCCGTGGTCGTCACGACCGACGCGCCGCCCATGAACGAGCTGGTCGCCAACGATCGCGGCGTGCTGGTGGCCGCCGGCCCCGGCGAGCCGTTTCGGCTCGGGCACCGCTACCAGGTCGTGCCCGACCAGCTCGAGGAAGCGCTCGGCCGGGTGTTCGCGTGGTCGGCACAGGAGCGCCATGAGATCGGCGCGGCGGCCCGTGCCTGGTTCCTGGACAACGACCGGCGATTCCGGGCCGAACTCGCGCGCGTGGTCGAGTCTTTGATCACAAGTTCCCTGCACGATGCCCCCCGAATCCGTGGGGCGTCCGCCCCGTGAGTCGCCCATACAATCGCCTCTTCTAGAGGGTTCACAACACATGGGCATGGTTCGCAGGGCGATCATCCTGACCGGATTGATGGCGTTCACCGCCGTCGGCGGCATCGCGGCGCGGCCATCTGCCAAGTCAGAGCCCGGGCGCCCACGCTACGTGCTCGAGAACGTCGTGCCGCGCCAGTTCGGCGACTGGCGCGAACTCCCCGCAGAGACCGCCCAGGTGGTGAACCCGCAGACCAAGGAGCTGCTGGACAAGCTGTACAGCCAGATCCTCTCGCGCACCTACATCAATTCACAGGGCTACCGCATCATGCTGTCCATCGCCTATGGCGACGACCAGCGCGGCGACCTGCAAGCCCACAAGCCCGAGGTCTGCTACCCGGCGCAGGGCTTCACGCTGAACAGCAAGGTCGACACCCTGCTGGCCACGCCCTTCGGACCCATCGACGCTCGGCGGCTGGACACCAGCATGGGACGCCGTCGCGAGCCCGTGACCTACTGGTTCACCATGGGCGACCAGGCCGTCAAGAGCACCTGGCAGCGCCGCCTGGTCGAGGTGCGCCTGGGGCTCACCGGCCAGGTGCCCGACGGCCTCTTGTTCCGCGTCTCCTCCATCGACCCCGAGATCTCGCGCGCCTTTTCCGCGCACGATGCCTTCGTCGCCGACCTGCTGAAGGCGCTGCCGCCCCTCGACCGAAAACGCCTGAGCGGCCTCGAGTCGCCGGCGTGATCCCGGCCCGCTGAACGTCCGGCGACATCGTCGCGCAGGCCGAGGCGATCGGCCTTTCTTCTTTTGTGAGCGTCCTTCTTGAGCCAACGATACGTTCTGATTTCTCCGTGCCGCAATGAATCGGAGTACATGCGCCAGACGCTGGACACGGTGGTGGCGCAGACGGCGCGGCCCACGCGTTGGGTGATCGTGGACGACGGGTCGACGGACGACACACCGCGCATCCTGGCCGAATACGCGGCGAAGCACGACTGGATCACCATCGTGACCCGCAAGGACCGCGGCCGCCGCGCGGTGGGCCCCGGCGTGATCGAGGCCTTCTACGAAGGCTACGCGGCCATCGACCCGAACGACTACGAGTTCCTCTGCAAGCTCGACCTCGACCTGAACCTGCCGCCGCGCTACTTCGAGATCCTGATGCAGCGCATGACGGCCAACCCGCTCATCGCCACTTGCAGCGGCAAGTCCTACGTGCACCGCGACGGCAAGCTCGTGCCCGAGAACCACGGCGACGAGACCTCGCTTGGCATGACCAAGTTCTACCGCGTCACCTGCTTCCAGGCCATCGGCGGCTTCGTGCGCGAGGTGATGTGGGACGGCATCGACAACCACCGCTGCCGAATGATGGGCTGGGTCGCATGCAGCTGGGACGAGCCTGAGCTGCGCTTCGTGCACCTGCGGCCCATGGGCTCGAGCCAGACCGGCATCCTCACCGGCCGCATGCGCCACGGCTTCGGGCAGTACTTCATGGGCACGGGCTTCTGGTACATGCTGGCCAGCGCGATTTTCCGCATCGGCGACAAGCCGGCCGTGATCGGCAGCGCCGCGATGATGTGGGGCTGGATCAAGAGCGCGCTGCAACGCCAGCCGCGCTACGGCGACGCGGAATTCCGCCGGTTCCTGCGCCGCTACCAGTGGCGCTCGCTGTTCGTCGGCAAGAAGCGCGCGACCGAAGAGATCGACCGGAGGAACCGCGTTGAAGCCCGACTTTCGTCGTAAGGTCCACTGCGTCCTCGGGCTGCCCTTCGACCTGCTCGACGAGACGCAGGCGATCGAGAGGGTGCGCGAATCGACGCGCACCGGCAAGCCCTGCTTCTTCTCGACGCCCAACCTGAGCTTTGCCACGGCGGTGCAGCGCGATGCCGCGCTGCGCGACTCGGTGCTGCGCAGCGACATGAGCGTGCCCGACGGCATGCCGCTGATCTGGGCGGCCAAGCTGATGGGCGTGCCCACGCGCGGGCGGGTGGCCGGCTCCAGCATGTTCGAGCATCTGTGGCACCGCCCGGCACCCGGTGCGCAGCCGCTGAAGGTCTTCTTCTTCGGCGGCGCAGACGGCGTCGCGGCCCGGGCGAGCGAACGCATCAACGCGGACGTCAAGGGCGTTCGCTGCGTGGGCTTCGAGTCGCCCGGCTTCGGCAGCGTGGAGGCGATGAGCAGCGACGAGTTGATCGGGCGCATCAACGCGACCCGGCCTGACTTCGTGATCGTCTCCATCGGCGTGGCCAAGGGGCAGGCGTGGATCGAGCGCAATCGCTCGCGATTGTCGGCACCGGTCATCAGCTACCTGGGGGCGGTGGTCAACTTCGTCGCCGGCGCCGTCCAGCGAGCACCGAAGGCGTTCCAGGGCCTGGGCCTTGAATGGCTGTGGCGCATCAAGGAAGAGCCCGCGCTCTGGCAACGCTATGCCAACGACGGCCGTGCCTACTTGGGGCTGCTCTTCACCCGCGTGATTCCGTATCGCTGGACGATCCTCTGCCATTCGCCGCGCAATGAGCAGCTGAAAAACGCCAAAGCCGAATTGGTCGCAGACGGGCAGGGCCATCGCTTGCGGATCGAAGGCGCGTGGGACCAGCGCAATGTCGACACCCTGCGCCCCGTACTGGAGGAGGCTGTGTCGGCCACCGGGCACCTGCACATCGACCTCGACGCGTGTGACTGGGCCGACAGCGAAACCATCGCATTGCTCACCGTGCTGTGGGCCCATCGCCAGGTGCTGGCATGGACCTGCCGCGTGAGTGCGGTAAAACCGCGGCTTCTGCGGCTGCTTCACGGCTGCTGCGCCGACTATCTTCTGAATCCCGCGCCGAGTTCGTCGGCGCAATCATTGGCACTCGAAAAATGACCCAACCCACCGCAATGATCACCGGCGTGACCGGCCAGGACGGCGCGTACCTGAGCGAACTCCTCTTGTCGAAGGGCTACAAGGTGTACGGTACCTACCGCCGCACGAGCTCGGTCAACTTCTGGCGCTTGCAGGAACTGGGCGTTGCCGACCACCCCAACCTGCACCTGGTTGAATATGACCTCACTGACCTCGGTTCCAGCATCCGGCTGCTGACGAGCTCGAAGGCCACCGAGGTCTACAACCTGGCCGCGCAAAGCTTCGTCGGCGTGTCATTCGACCAGCCCATGACCACCGCCGACATCACCGGCATGGGTTGCCTGCACCTGCTCGAAGCCATCCGCACGGTCAACACCGACATCCGCTTCTACCAGGCCAGCACGTCCGAGATGTTCGGCCACGTGCAGGCGGTGCCGCAGGTGGAAAGCACGCCCTTCTATCCGCGCAGCCCCTACGGCGTCGCCAAGCTCTTCGCACACTGGCTGACGGTCAACTACCGCGAGAGCTACAACATCTTCGGCTGCAGCGGCATCCTCTTCAATCACGAGTCGCCGCTGCGCGGCCGCGAGTTCGTCACCCGCAAGATCACCGACGGCTTCGCGAAGATCCGCCTGGGCAAGCTCGATGTGCTGGAGCTGGGCAATCTCGACGCCCGCCGGGACTGGGGCTTTGCGCGCGAGTACGTCGATGGCATGTGGCGCATGCTGAAGGCCGACAAGCCCGACACCTACGTGCTGGCGACCAACCGGACGGTGCCGGTGCGCGAGTTCGTCGCCATGGCGGCCAAGGGTGCGGGCTTCGAGCTCGTCTTCGAAGGCTCGGGCGAGAACGAAGTGGGCATCGACCGCAAGAGCGGCAAGACCATCGTGCGCGTGAACCCGAAGTTTTATCGGCCGGCCGAGGTGGACTTGCTCATCGGCGACGCGTCGAAGGCGCGCAACGAACTGGGCTGGGCGCCCACCACCACGCTCGAGCAACTGTGCCAGATGATGGTCGAGGCCGACATCCGCCGCAACCAGCAAGGCTTCTCGTTCTGACATGGCACGTGCGCTCATCACGGGCATCGCCGGCTTCACCGGCCGGCATCTGCAGCGCGAAATGGAGGCCGCCGGCCACGAGGTCTACGGGCTGACGCACGCCGGTGGGGTGTCCTCCGAGAAGGTCATCGCCTGCGATCTTTGCAATGCAGCCGATCTGCGCAGTGCAGTCGACCGGGTGCAGCCGGACTTCGTCGCCCACCTCGCCGCCGTCGCCTTCGTCGCGCATGGCGACGTGGACGCGATCTACCGCACCAACGTCGTCGGCACGCGCAACCTGCTGGCGGCGATCGCCGCGCAGGCCACCAAGCCACGCGCGGTGCTGCTGGCCAGCAGTGCCAACATCTACGGCAACGCGACGGCCGGCGTGATCGACGAATCTGTCGTGCCCGCGCCCGCCAACGACTACGCGGTGAGCAAGCTGGCGATGGAATACATGGCCTCGCTGTGGCGCTCGCAGCTGCCCATCACCTTCGTGCGCCCGTTCAACTACACGGGCGTCGGCCAGACGACGGACTTCCTCCTGCCCAAGATCGTCGACCATCTGCGCCGCCGCGCGAGCGTGATCGAGCTGGGCAACCTCGACGTGGAGCGCGATTTCTCCGACGTCCGCATGGTCGTCGGCGCGTATCGGCGTCTGCTCGAGGCGCAGGCGGTCTCAGGCCGCAGCGGCGACGTGTTCAACGTGTGCTCGGGCCGTGGCTATACCTTGCGTGAGGTGCTGGCGATGGGCGCCGGGATCGCGGGCCACACGCCGGAAATTCGGGTGAACCCGGCATTCGTTCGGGCGAACGAGGTCAAGAAGTTGGTGGGAAGCAAGGCGGCTCTGGAGCGTGCCGTCGGCACCATCGAGCCGGTGGCCCTGGCGGAAACCCTGCGCTGGATGATCGAAGCGCCCTGAGGCCTGGGCTTGGCGGCCGAGATTGTCTAGTGCTTGCCGCCGGACGGATCGAATGCACCGATGTCCGTGCGCACGCTCAAGCGCGGATGTGCGGCCTTGTGCGTGGGTGATGTGGGGCTGACGGCGATCCACCAGTCGTTGGCGGCCGACGGCACGGCGAGCAGTTGCGGGTCCGCCGTGAGGCTGCCGATGTCCCAGCCATCCGACTGCGCCGCCGCCAGGCTCTTGTGCTTGTCGCTCCAGCGATTGGCGCCGCCCGCGCGGAAGCACAGGTTGTGGCCGAAGGCGGCATAGCGGGAGAGGGCGTGCTGTTGGGTCGCGAAGCAGCTTGCCTTGTCCGAGGACGCTGCATCCATCACGATGAGGTTGGACACCACGCTGTGGCCGTTGCCGTCGTCGGCCGACAGGATGCCGCTCGTGTGCGCGGTGGCGCCGGCGATGTAGATCGAGTTGTTGCGGATGGCGATCTGGTCGCTCTTCAGGTCGTGATCCTTGGGCGAGGGCACGGTCGGCCGGTTCGGCGCCGCGATGGCGACGCGGTCGATCTTCGACTTCGTCGTCCACACGATGTGGTTGTTCTCAATCGCGCAGTGCTGGCAACCCACCATGCCGATGCCCAGCCCACCGACGTTGACGATGCGATTGCCGCGAACAACCACATCCTGGAAACCATCGGTCGAGTCGTTGTCGTTCACCACGTCGACGGTGAGGCCCCAGCAGCCGTCGGCGGCGTTCGATTCGCCGATGAAATTGTTTTCGATGACCAGGTCTCGCAGCGTGCCGTGCACCACCAGCGGCACCGACTGGCATTTCAACGCGACGCGATCGTGCCGGCCGTTGTTGATGATCGCGTTGCCGCGGAAGACCACGTGCTCGCCGCCCTCGATGTAGACGTTGTGGTCCAGCATCGCGCGCTCGTAGCCGTTGTCGTCGAACACGTTGTTCTCGACGGTCATCTCGTGGCACATCGTCAGGATGCCCTGCGAGGCGTTGTTCGCGATGCGCGAGTTGCGCAGCGTGATGAACTCGTTCTTCGCATTGGAGCCGGCCTCTGGCGGGTTGGAGCCGCTGCATTGCACGCCCAGGGCGAAGCCCGTGATGCTCAGGTCCTCGAGGGTGATGTAGTCGGCGTCGTCGTAGATGAAGATGCCCGTGCCGCTGCCGCCGGTTCCGCGCAGGTCGAGCCCGCGCACGACGTAGCCTTCGTCGTGGTTGGCGTTGCCGCTGTCAGCGAAAGAGAAGCCGCCGTTGTCCTTGGCTGCGGTGAGGATGGGCCGCGGGGCGTTCGCCCCCCAGCTCGGCGCGTAGCTCTCGAAGACGACCGGTTGGCGGCGATTGCTCTTGGGGATGTAGACGGTGATGCTCGCGTCGGAGAACGACGCCCCGCGCGCGAACAGGATGCGGTCGCCGGCGCTCAGCCCTTCGACGCGCGTGTTGAGCTTGGCGATGCTGCGCCAGGGGGTGGTCGCGCTCGTGCCGGTGTTGTTGTCGTCGCCCGGTACGCAGCCGGCTGCGGCGCCGGCCTGGCAATCTGAAAGGTAGAAGGTCGCCGCCTGGCTGAGCGCTGGGGTGAGCAGGGCGCAAGCGGGAATGGCGACAGCGGCAAAGCCGGCCAGCAGCCAGCGGGCGAGGGCCGGGAACTCGCCGCGGCGGGCGATCACCGGATGGTCTTGCTCACCTCGACCGAGGCCTGGCTCTCGGCGTTCACGCTGTTGAAGGCGCGAACGATCACGTAGTAGGTGTCGGCCGGCAGGTTGGAGATGGTGGCGCTCAGCGTGGACGGGCTGGCGATCGTCAGGTTGTCGGTATAGAAGCCGCTGGCGGTGCCGTAGTACACGCGGTAGCCGGCCAGGTCCGTGATGGGGCTGCCGTCGGAATTGGTGGCGGGCGCCGACCAGCTCAAGGAGATGCTGCCCGTGGGCGGCGGGGGAGCCGGCGTGCTGGGCGTGGGGGTGGTGGGCGCGGGCGTGTTGGGTGTGCTGGGCGTATTCGGCGTCGTGCCGCCGGTGGATTGCGTCGAAGCGGTGTCGGCGGTCGCGTCCGTATTGCCGCCGCCACAGGCGCTCAGCATCGCGGCGACCATGACGCAGGCTGTCAGGGACATCCTCGTTGCGGTGACACGCTCGAAAAGGGATCGCATTCAACACTCCAAAAACAACTGCGTGCAGCGATTGGCGTGAAGAAGGCATGGCTACGCCCAGGGCGTATAGCGCACAACTTTGAAAACCGACTCAAACAGCTCGCGGCTTTTTCTTCAGCCAATCAGCATTGCTGACCAACTGCCCGACTCAGTGCAGGGACTGGGCCAAGGGTTCTAGGGGGAGATTTCGGACAATTTCCCGTCGCTTCGGGCGGGATTTTGACGGGGGCGGAATCAACTTGTTGCAAGCTTGACCAGCCTTGGCCCAAATGCGTCAGCGGCCAGTGACCAGTTACGTGACGAAAGTCGCGGCCCGGCCCCCAGGGTCGAGCCGCATCGGGACAACAGTTCAGGTGCGTGGCTTGGCCGAACGACCGATGCCGGTGTACTCGATGCCCAGGGCCAGCATGAGTTGCGGGTCGTAGAGGTTGCGGCCGTCGACCACCACCGGCTGCTTGAGCGAAGCCTTGATGAGGTCGAAGTCCGGGCTCTTGAATTCTTTCCACTCGGTGACCACCACCAGCGCGTCGGCGCCCTCCAGGGCCTGCGCCTGGTTCTCGGCGAAGCTCAGGCCGGCGACATCGGACATGACGCGGCGCGCCTCCGGCATGGCCACCGGGTCGTAGGCGCACAGCTTGGCGCCGCGGCGGGCGAGCTCGGCGATCACCACGCGGCTGGGCGCCTCGCGCATGTCGTCGGTGTTCGGCTTGAAGGCCAGGCCCCAGATCGCGAACCGGCGGCCCGAGAGGTCTTCGCCGAAGCGCGCGACGATCTTGTCCACGAGGATGTGCTTTTGCCGCTCGTTGGCGGCTTCCACCGCCTTGAGCACCTGCAGCTCGACGCCGTTCTGCTGGGCGGTGGTGACCAGCGCCTTCACGTCCTTCGGGAAGCAGGAGCCGCCATAGCCCGCGCCGGCATAGAGGAAGTGGTAGCCGATGCGCGGATCGCTGCCGATGCCCTTGCGCACGAGTTCGATATCGGCCCCCACCTTCTCCGACAGCATCGCCAGCTCGTTCATGAAGCTGATGCGCGTGGCGAGCATGGAGTTGGCGGCGTACTTGGTGAACTCCGCGCTCTTGATGTCCATCACCAGCAGGCGGTCGTGGTTGCGGATGAAGGGCGAGTACAGCGCGCGCATCAGCAGGATGGCGCGTTCGTCGTCCGAGCCCACCACGATGCGGTCGGGACGCATGAAGTCTTCGACGGCCGCGCCTTCCTTCAGGAATTCGGGGTTGGACACCACCGCGAAATCCACGTTCGAGCCGCGCTGCGCGAGCTCCTCGGCGATGGCCGCGCGCACCTTCTCGCCAGTGCCCACGGGCACCGTGCTCTTGTTGATCACGACCTTGTAGTCGGTCATGTGGCGGCCGACGTTGCGGGCGGCGGCCAGCACGTACTGCAGGTCGGCCGAGCCGTCCTCGTCGGGCGGCGTGCCCACGCCGATGAACTGCAGCGTGCCGTGGTTCACGGCCTTGACGATGTCGGTCGTGAACTGCAGGCGGCCCGCGGCGCGGTTGCGCGTGACCATGTCCAGGAGGCCCGGCTCGTGGATGGGAATGCCGCCTTCCTCGAGGATGCGGATCTTCTCGCGGTCCAGGTCCAGGCACATCACATGGTTGCCCATTTCGGCGAGGCAGGTGCCGGTGACCAGGCCCACATAGCCGGTCCCGATGACGGTGATCTTCATTCTTCGCGTGCTTTCAACTTCTTCGATTCAGGAGCGGCGACGCGCGAGGCACCAGGCCTCACTTGGGCGCGCGGCCGTAGGTGTCTTCGTAGCGGACGATGTCGTCCTCGCCGAGGTAGCTGCCCGACTGCACCTCGATCAGCTCCAGCGGCATCTTGCCGGGGTTGCGCAGGCGATGCACCGTGCCCAGCGGGATGTAGGTGCTCTGGTTCTCGCTGAGCAGGACGACCTTGTCGCCCACCGTCACCTCGGCCGTGCCGCTCACGACGATCCAGTGCTCGGCGCGGTGGTGGTGCATCTGCAGGCTGAGCGAGGCGCCCGGCTTGACCATGATGCGCTTGACCTGGAAACGCGAGCCGGCGTCGATGCTGTCGTACCAGCCCCAGGGGCGGTGCACCTGGCGATGCAGGTTCTGCTCGGTGCGGCCCGAGCCGCTCAGGTGGCCGACGATGTGCTTGACCTCCTGGCTGCGGCTGCGGTCGGTGACCAGCACCGCATCGGGCGTTTCCACCACCACGATGTTGTCCAGCCCCACCACGCCGACCAGGCGGCTCGTGGCATGCACCAGCGTGCCGCGGCTGTCGCGCACGAAGGTGTCGCCCACGCACGCGTTGCCGGCCTCGTCCTTCTCGCTGACCTGCCACACCGCGTCCCAGGCGCCCAGGTCGGACCAGCCGGCATTCAGGGGCACCATGCGGATGTCGAATTCCTTGCTGCCGGGGCATTTCTCCATCACGGCGTAGTCGATGGATTCGCTCGGGATCACCTGGAATTCGGCCTTGCCCGGGCGGATGAAGCTCGCGTCCGTGCTCTTGGCGGTCCAGGCCGCGCGGGTCGCTTTGGCGATGTCGGGGCGGAAGGTGTCCAGCGCCTTGAGCCACACCGACGCGCGCACCACGAAGATGCCGCTGTTCCAGTAGTAGCCGCCTTCGGCCAGGTAGCGCTGAGCGGTCTCGAGGTTGGGCTTCTCGACGAACTGCGCCACCGGCACCGTGGCGCCGTCGCCCTTGCCGGAGCGGATGTAGCCGAAGCCCGTCTCGGGCCGGTCGGGCGTGATGCCCAGGATGACGATGGCGCCCTTGGCTGCCGTGCGCACGGCGTCCTGCAAGGCCTTCTTGAAGGCGGCCTCGTCGGTCACGGTCTGGTCGGCAGGGGTGACGATCAGCACCGGGTCGGCCGCCGCGTCGGTGGCGTGCAGGGCGGCGATGGTCATCGCCGGCGCGGTGTTGCGGCCGGTGGGCTCCAGCAGCACGCTGGACTTTTCCAGGTTGAGTTCGCGCAGCTGGTCGAGCACCAGGAAGCGGTGGTCTTCGTTGCCGACCACCTGCGGCAAGGCGACCTCGATGTCGTCGGTGGCCAGGCCCAGCAGGCGCGTCGCGGCCAGCTGGAAGAGACTGTGCTTGCCGTGCAGCACCAGGAACTGCTTGGGGTACTGCGCGCGCGACAGCGGCCACAGCCGCGTGCCGCTGCCGCCGGCCATGATGACGGGATGAACGACGATGTTGGGCATGAGATTGGGATTCGTGTCGATGTTCAAGGCGCAGCCGCGCTGGCGAAGCCCTGCGGGTTTTTGCTCTGCCAGCGCCAGCTGTCGGCGCACATGGCGTCGATATCGCGAGTTGCGTGCCAGCCAAGCGTGCTGTGGGCCAGCGTCGGGTCGGCATAGCAGGCGTCGATGTCGCCGGGGCGTCGCGGTGCGAACTCGTAAGGGATGGGCCGGCCGCTGGCTTTCTCGAAGGCGCGCACCAGTTCGAGCACGCTGTACCCGCGCCCGGTGCCCAGATTCGCCGTGATGGAGCGTTGCTGGTCCAGCAAGTAGCGCAGCGCCGCGACGTGGCCTTCAGCGAGGTCGACCACGTGGATGTAGTCGCGCACGCCGGTCCCGTCGGGCGTGTCGTAGTCGTTGCCGAAGACGTTGAGCTTCGGTCGCTTGCCCACCGCCACCTGCGTGATGTAGGGCATGACGTTGTTGGGCACGCCGCGCGGGTCTTCGCCGATCATGCCGCTCTCGTGCGCGCCCACCGGGTTGAAGTAGCGCAATAGCGCAATCTTCCAGCGCGGGTCGGATTTCTCCAGGTCGCGCAGGATGTTCTCGCCGATGACCTTGGTCGCGCCGTAGGGGTTGGTGGCCGACATCGGCGCGGCCTCGGGGATGGGCAGCGTCTCGGGCTTGCCGTACACCGTGGCGCTGGAGCTGAACACCAGGGCGCGGCAGTCGTGCCGGTCCATGGTCTGCGCGAGCGTGAGCAGGCCGCCGATGTTGTTGGCGTAGTAGCGCAGCGGCTGCTGCGTGCTTTCGCCGACCGCCTTGTGCGCGGCGAAGTGCACGGCCGCGGCGATGCGGTGGCGGCTGAACACGCCTTCCATCGCGGCGGCATCGCACACGTTCACTTGTTCGAAGACGGGTGCCTGCCCGCTGAGGGCGTGCAGGCGATTCAGCACCTCGGGCGAGCTGTTGGAGAAGTCGTCGATGCCAACGACGTCGAAGCCGGCCGCCTGCAGCGCCAGCCAGGTGTGCGACGCGATGTAGCCGGTGGCGCCGGTGAGAAGGATCAGCGGGCGTGTCATCGGAAGGTCAACGCTCCATGGCAGCCGTAGGTGTTGTCCGAGTACACCGACTTGCGGGTTTCGCGGTTGAAGTTGCAGCCCAGGCTCACCGTGCGGGTGGGCTGGTAGCTCACGCCGATGCCGTAGGCCGACAGCGCATCGGAGGAGAACCCGCTCGTGGAGGCGCTGACGTGCCGCAGGTTGGCGCTGAGGCCGATCTTGCTGGTGACGGAGTAGCCGGCCTCGAGCGACGCGGTGGTGCTCAGGCGGGCTGCGTCCACGCGGAAGGTTTCCAGCGAGCCGATCGGCACGCCGGGCACGACGGACACGGGCAGTTGCAGGAAGGTCGTGGCCGTGCCGGTGTCGCGGCTGACCGCCGCCTTGAGGGCGACCTTGCCGCTGAGGTGGTAGTCCCAGGTCACGCCGCCGGTCAGGCCATTGAAGTTCTGGCGTCCGATCAGCGAGTGGGTCTCGCGGGTGGCGCGCACCGAGGCGGTGAAGGTGCTGATGCCGGTGGGCACGTAGGTGACGGTGGTGTCGATGTCGCGCCGGTCGACCGTGTCGGAATCGATGGTGGTGGGCGAGGTTTGCACCGTGGGGTACTTGGCCTGGCTCGCGCGGCCGCTCACGAGGATGCTCAGCGCACCGCCGCCGCCCCAGCGCACGCCGATGTTGGCGCCGTTCTGGCGCACGGTGCGCAAGTCGTTGGACAGGGAGTAGTCGATGGAGTTGTGGTCCACGCCGCCTTCGATGCCCAGCGCAGTCGCCACGCCGTAACGCACGGCAGCGCTCGCCTGCCGCGACTTCTGCAGGTTCTTCTCGGTCGTGACCACGGCGTTCGCGTCGCCGTAGTTGGCCAGGCTCTGGTTGGCCGACAGCCGCAGGCTGCCCGACAGGCGTTCCAGGGCCGACCAGTCGAGGCCGGTGGTGAGGCCGTAGCTCGTGTTGTTCAACTGCTCCTGGTTGCGGTGCCGGTTGGTCGCCGCGGTGCCGTTGGCGTAGAAGCGCTGGCGGCCGAAGGGCTGGTCGACGCCGCCGAGGATGCCGGTGCTCGAGACCGTGTCGGCCGCGATTGGCAGCGTGCTGTTCGCACTGCGGCGAAACACATTGTTGTCGTGGGTGAACGACTGGCTCGCGCCGATGTAGTACGGGTTGGGCTGCGAGATGCTCGCATCGGCGCTCGTGGTGGATCTGGAATCAGAGCCGGGCCCGGCGCTGGAGCTGCCCGCATCCTGCGCGAAGGCCGCGTGGGTCAGGCAGAACCCGATCGCCAGCGCCACCGGGCGCAGCGCATGCTTTACGGGGACGGTGCTCATGGTCTGAGGCATTTGAAGTTCTCCTGTTAGTCGCGAGACCGTTGCACGACACGCAGCGCGGACCGGAAGATCAATACGCATTGCGGTCGAAGAACACCAGCCGGATGGTACGCACAATGATTTGCAGATCGAGTCCGAGGGACCAGTTCCGCAAGTACTCCAGGTCGTATTCGACCCGTGCCTGCATCTTCTCGATGGTGTCGGTCTCCCCCCGGTGACCGTTGACTTGCGCCCAGCCTGTGATGCCGGGCTTCACTTTGTGACGAACCATGTACGCCTTGATCAGGCGGCGGTATTCCTCATTGTGTGCGACCGCATGCGGTCTGGGGCCGACGATGCTCATGCGGCCTTGCAACACATTGAAAAATTGCGGCAGTTCATCCAGCGAGGTGCGGCGGATGAAGGCGCCGAAGCGCGTGATGCGCGGATCGCCCTTGGTGGCCTGTCGCACCACCGGGCCGTTGTCCTGTGCGCGCATCGAGCGGAACTTGTAGACGATGATCTCCTCGCCGTCCAGGCCGTTGCGCCGCTGCCGGAAGATGACCGGCCCCGGTGAGCTGAGCTTCACGCCGATGGCCAGCACCAGCAGGACGGGCGAAATGAGCAAGATGATGAGGGTCGCGAGCACGATGTCGCTCACCCGCTTCACGAGGTCGTTGGTGCCGGTGAACGGTGTTTCGCAGATTCCGACCACCGGCACGCCGTTCATGTCCTGCAGGCGGCCCTGGATGATGCTGATGCCGAACACGTCCGGCACGAAGTACAGCGAGGCGGTCGTGCCCTGCACCTGTTCGAGCAGTTCGAGGATGCGGGGCTGCGAGCCCAGCGGCAAGGTGATGAACACCTCGCGGATGCCGTTGTCGCGGATGTAGTCGGCGACGTCCTTGAGCGTGCCGAGCCGCTGCTGCGAGGCGTTCTCGTGCACGCGGTCGTCGGTGCGGTCGTCGAAGTAGCCGACGAAGTCGATGCCCTGGTCGCCGCTGTCGGTGAGGGCACGCGCCACCTTCACGCCGAGCGGCCCGGCGCCCACCACGATGGCCGAGCGTCGCGCCTCCGGCCGCGCCGCCTGGTGCCGCACGATCTTGCGGCCCGCCCACACCGCCAGCCATTGCAGCACCGGCGTGAGGAAGAACCAGTAGATGAGCGCCTGCTCCTCGAAGTAGTTGATGCTGCGCGTGGCATAGCCGCACAGCGCGAGGATGCCCACGAGCATCACCCAGGAGGAAACGATGTCCACGCCCGCGGCGATGAGGTTGTCGCGGAAGCGGTTGCGGCCGGGGAAGGTAAGCGCGAAGACCAGCAGGCACAGCGTGAGTTCGGGCCGGGTGATGGGCTCGTCGATGTACCAGTTGGCGGCGATGAAGGTGAGGACCGTGATGGCCGGCTCAAGGAATGCCGCCACGAGCGACGTCACGGACTGTGGCGCGCTGTAGAAGGTTCTCTTGTAGCTGCGGTCTTCAAACATCGATGCGTGATCTTCTCGCCGGCCGGGTGTGCAACCCGCGCCGGAGGTGACTGTGGACGTGTTCTTGTGAGCGTGAGGGCCGCTGGACGAGGCCCGAGAGGGCTGCCCCCTCGCGAGCAGTCCGTCCCCTTGTTTTAAGGCGTGGATTCTCCCTCAAAACAGAAGGCCTCCAGCACCCGTGTCCGAGGGGGGAGAGGCGTGGCGCCTTGCCTACAATCCCCCCATGTTCGATACCCTGCAGCAACTCGCGGCGTCGGCGTTCGTGCAACGCTTCACGCTTTGGCTCAACCATGTGCTGGCCAGCGAGGATGCCGCGGTGACGCGCCTGCGCATGCACGCCGGGCGCAGCGTGCGCGTCGAGCTGACCGGCTGGCCGTCGCTGTTGCCAGCGCCGCCGGCGCTCAGCTTCGCCGTGACGCCCGCCGGCCTGCTCGAATGGATCGGCGACCAGCCGCCTGGCGCTGTGGACATGCAGCTCACGGTCGATGCCTCCAACCCTGCGCTCATGCTGGCGCAGGGCCTGGCCGGCCAGCGGCCCGCGGTCGGCATCTCGGGCGATTCGGCCTTCGCGACCGACCTCAACTGGCTCATGGACAACCTGCGCTGGGACGTCGAGGACGACCTCGCCCGCTTCATCGGCGACGCCCCGGCGCATGAACTCACGCGCATCGGCCGGCCCATCGCGCAGGCCGCCCGCAGCGCGCTGGGCGCACTGGCAGGCCTCGTCGTCAACCAGGGCCCGCCGGCGCGATGAGGCATCTCTCGCGCCTGGTCATCATCGTCTTCACGGTTCTGCGCTTCGGGCTGGACGAGCTCGCCCTGTCCAGTTTCCGCCAGCGGCGCATCCGCCTGCTGGTGCGACTGATGACCATCGGCCGCAGGCTGGACATGCCGCGCGGCATGCGGCTGCGGCTGGCGCTGGAGCGGCTGGGCCCCATCTTCGTGAAGTTCGGCCAGGTGCTGTCCACCCGGCGCGACCTGCTGCCCCCAGACGTGGCCGACGAACTCGCGCGCCTGCAGGACCGCGTGCCGCCGTTCCCCGCCGCCCAGGCTCGGGTGCTGGTCGAACGTGCCTACGGCCGCCCCATCGAGGCGGTCTTCGCGAGCTTCGAGGCGGAGCCGGTGGCCAGCGCCTCCATCGCGCAGGTTCACTTCGCGACGCTGAAGGACGGCCGGGACGTGGCGGTGAAGGTGCTGCGCCCGGGCATGCTGGCCGTCATCGACGACGACCTGTCGCTCATGCGCACGCTCGCGCGCTGGGTGGAGCGCCTGAGCGAGGACGGCCGGCGGCTCAAGCCGCGCGAGGTCGTCGCCGAGTTCGACAAGTACCTGCACGACGAGCTGGATCTCGTGCGCGAGGCGGCCAACGCCGCCCAGCTGCGACGCAACATGTCGGGCCTGAACCTCGTGCTCGTGCCCGAGATGCACTGGGAGCTGTGCACGCCCACGGTGATCGTGATGGAGCGCATGTACGGCGTGCCCATCAGCCAGACGCAGCGCCTGGCCGAAGCGGGCGTGGACATCAAGAAGCTCGCGCGCGACGGCGTGACCATCTTCTTCACCCAGGTGTTCCGCGACGGCTTCTTCCATGCCGACATGCACCCGGGCAACATCCAGGTGAGCATCGCGCCGGCCACCTTCGGGCGCTACATCGCGCTCGATTTCGGAATCGTCGGCACGCTCACCGAGTTCGACAAGGAATACCTGTCGCAGAACTTCCTCGCCTTCTTCCGTCGCGACTACAAGCGCGTGGCGGAGCTGCACGTGGAAAGCGGCTGGGTGCCGCCTGCCACGCGGGTCGACGAGCTCGAAGGCGCGATCCGCGCCGTGTGCGAGCCGCATTTCGATCGCCCGCTCAAGGACATCTCGCTCGGCCAGGTGCTGCTGCGGCTGTTCCAGGCCTCGCGCCGCTTCAACGTGGAGATCCAGCCGCAGCTTGTGCTGTTGCAGAAGACGCTCCTGAACGTCGAAGGCCTGGGCCGCCAGCTCGACCCGGAGCTGGACCTGTGGAACACCGCCAAGCCCTTCCTCGAGCGCTGGATGCACGAGCAGATCGGCTGGCGCGGCTTCATGGAGCGCCTGAAGAACGAGGCGCCGCGCTACGTGCAGTTGCTGCCGGAGCTGCCGCGCCTGCTGCACCAGGCCTTGCAGCCCAGGCCGGCGGCGGAGCAGCGCCTGGTGGAGGCCCTGCTCGTCGAGCAGCGGCGCACCAACCGGCTGCTGCAGGCCCTGGTCTACGGCGGATTGGGCTTCTTGCTGGGCATCCTCGTGGTGCACCTGGTCGGGCCGCTTTTGTGAGTGCCTTGGTGAGCGCTTGCGCAAGCCCGCCCTGACCGTGCTCTGACGCCGACGCGTTGCACTGGTTTCCAAGGCGTTTCGACGGGCTGAAACGACGAATTTTCCCGCTGTCGCCAAGGGATAATGCGCGCTGCCGAAAACGGCGTCACATCACTTTTTCCTGGTTGGGGCCTCGTCGAATGAACGTCACTCTGATTGTTTTCGTGGTGCTGTACCTCGTCGGCACGCTGGGCATCGGCGTCTGGGCGGGCACCCGCATCAAGAACACCAGCGACTTCGCCATCGCCGGCCGCAGCCTGCCGCTGATCATGGTGGTCACGACCACCTTCGCCACCTGGTTCGGCGCCGAAACCGTGATGGGCATTCCCGCCAAGTTCGTGCAGGGCGGGCTGAACGCGATCGTCGAAGACCCGTTCGGTGCCGGCACCTGCCTCATCCTCGTGGGCCTCTTTTTCGCGGCGCGGCTGTACAAGCTCAACCTGCTGACCATCGGCGACTTCTACCGCCAGCGCTTCGGCAAGGGCGTGGAGGTGTTCTGCTCGGTGGCCATCATCCTGAGCTACCTGGGCTGGGTCGCGGCGCAGATCACCGCGCTGGGCCTGGTGTTCTCCGTGCTCACGCAAGGCGCGATGAGCGAGGAAGTGGGCATGATCGTCGGCACGCTCGCCGTGCTGGTGTATGTCGTGATCGGCGGCTTCCTCGCCGTGGCCTGGACCGACTTCATCCAGATGATCGTGCTGGTGGTGGGCCTCACCATCATCGCCATCTTCTCCGCCAACCTCGCGGGCGGCGCCGACAAGGTGATCGCGATGACGCAGCAGAAGGACCTGTGGAAGTTCCTGCCGGAGCCGAGCTTCGCAGAGATCGCCGGCTTCATCGGGGCGGGCCTGACCATGATGCTCGGCAGCATCCCGCAGCAGGACGTCTTCCAGCGCGTCATGTCGGCCAAGGATTCGCGCACCGCGCGCAACGGCGCGGCCATTGGCGGCGCGAGCTACATCGTCTTCGCCTTCGTGCCGATGTTCATCGTCGCCTGCGCTGTGCTCGTCATGGGCTCCAGCGCCATGGAGATGGCCAAGAACGACTACCAGCGCCTCCTGCCCACCTTCGTGCTCACGAAGATGCCGCTCATCATGCAGATCCTCTTCTTCGGCGCGCTGCTGTCGGCCATCAAGAGCACCTCGTCGGCCACGCTGCTCGCGCCCAGCACCAGCTTCGTCGAGAACATCCTGAAGAACCTGCGCCCGGGCATGAAGGACAAGGAACAGCTCTTCGCCATGCGCGCGACCATCGTGGTGTTCGCCGGGCTGGTGCTGGGCTACGCCATCAAGATGAGAGGCACTTCGATCTATGACCTCGTCTCCGCCGCCTACCAGGTGACGCTGGTCGGCGCCTTCGTGCCGCTGGTGATGGGCCTGTACTGGCAGCGTTCGACGACGCAGGGTGCGGTGGTGTCGCTGGCGTTGGGCGTGGGCGTGTGGCTCCTGAGCTTCCTGCCCCAGGTGGCCGAGGCGACCAATCACTTCCCCGGCCAGCTTGCAGGCCTCCTGGCGGCGCTCGTGGGGATGATCGGCGGCTCGCTCGCCCCGCAGGTGCTGCAGAACCGCCACGAACGCACCCACCACCTCCACGGCCATGGGCAGGGCTTGAAGGCCTGACGCATCGCCACCATCTGCGCAACGGCACCGGGCGGGGCGCCCGGCTGCTGTTCCTTATAATTTCACGTTTTTAATCAAGGGCTTAGCCATGCCGATCTACGCATACCGCTGTGAGTCGTGCGGCCACGCGAAAGATGTGCTGCAAAAGATCTCCGATCCGCTCTTGACCGTCTGCCCGGCGTGCCACGCCGAGACTTTCAAGAAGCAGCTGACCGCCGCCGGATTCCAGCTCAAGGGTTCGGGCTGGTACGTGACCGATTTCCGCGGCGGCAACACGGGCAGCAACGGCGCGCCCGCCAAGACAGACGCCACGACGGGTGCCAAGCCGGACGCGCCGGCATCCACGCCGTCCTCCGACACGCCGTCGGCGGCGTCCTCGTCCTCGGCTGACAGCGCGCCGGCGGCGGGCTGCGGCGGCTCCTGCGCCTGCCACTAACGAAAGCCCCAGTGAGAAAGTACCTGCTCGCCGGCCTCCTGGTCTGGTTGCCGCTGGCGATCACGATCTGGGTGCTGCACGCCGTCCTGAACACGCTGGACGGCGTCTTCGAAGCCCTGTTGAGCGCCTCCCAGGCCGTGCTGCCCGAAGCCGCCTATGCGCCGCTGCAGATGCTCAAGCAGGTCCCTGGCCTGGGCGTCATCGTCATGGTCGCCGGCCTCCTGCTCACCGGCGTCTTCGCTGCCAACATCGCGGGGCAATGGGCGCTCGCGCAGGGCAGCCGGCTGCTCACGCACATCCCCATCGTCAAGTCGATCTACAGCTCGGTGAAGCAGGTGTCAGACACCTTGTTCTCCAGCAGCGGCAACGCCTTCCGCGAGGCCGTGCTCGTGCAGTACCCGCGCGAGGGCTCCTGGACGATCGCCTTCGTCACCGGCAAGCCCGGCGGCGAGGCGGCCGAGCACCTGCATGCCGACTACCTGAGCCTGTACGTGCCGACCACGCCGAACCCCACGTCCGGCTTCTTCCTCATGGTGCCGCGCAAGGACGTCATCGCGCTTGCCATGACGGTGGACGAGGCCCTGAAGTACATCATCTCCATGGGCGTCGTCGCGCCGCCGCCGCACATGCCGCGCGCCGAGCCCCAGGCCCTGCGCGACGCGCGAAATCAACACGGTTGAGCGGCACGGCATCCGCTCAACCGTCAGGGCTTGCAACAAAGCCTGCCAGCGCCCACACAAGCCGCCGCGCCGGCCTACGATAGCCGGCGCCGCCAACAAGACACCGAATACTGGAGTGACCATGAGAACAACATACTGCGGCCTCGTCAGCGAAGCGTTGATGGGCCAGACCGTGACCTTGATGGGCTGGGCCCATCGCCGCCGCGACCATGGCGGCGTGATCTTCATCGACCTGCGCGACCGCGAAGGCCTGGTGCAGGTGGTGTGCGACCCGGACCGCCCCGACATGTTCAAGACGGCCGAGATCGTGCGCAACGAGTTCTGCCTGAAGATCGTCGGCAAGGTCCGCGCACGTCCGGCCGGCACCGAGAACGCCAACCTCACCAGCGGCAAGATCGAGGTGCTGGCGCATGAGGTCGAGGTGCTCAACCCCAGCGTCACGCCGCCCTTCCAGCTCGACGACGAGAACCTGTCGGAGACCACACGCCTCACGCACCGCGTGCTGGACCTGCGCCGCCCGACCATGCAGAAGAACATGATGCTGCGCTATCGCGTGGCCATGGAAACGCGCAAGTTCCTCGACGAGCACGGCTTCATCGACATCGAGACGCCGATGCTCACCAAGAGCACGCCCGAAGGCGCACGCGACTATCTCGTGCCGAGCCGCGTCAACGAGGGCATGTTCTTCGCGCTGCCGCAGTCCCCGCAGCTCTTCAAGCAGTTGCTGATGGTGGCCGGCTTCGACCGCTACTACCAGATCACCAAGTGCTTCCGCGACGAAGACCTGCGCGCCGACCGCCAGCCCGAGTTCACGCAGATCGATATCGAGACCAGCTTCCTCACCGAGGAAGAGATCCGCTCGATGTTCGAGGGCATGATCCGCTCGGTCTTCAAGAAGACCATCGGTGTCGAGCTGGGCGAGTACCCTGTGATGAAGTATTCGGAAGCCATGCACCGCTTCGGCTCCGACAAGCCGGACCTGCGCGTGAACCTCGAGTTCACCGAGCTCACCGACGTGATGGCCACTGTCGACTTCAAGGTCTTCAGCACGCCGGCGACGACCAAGGGCGGCCGTGTGGTGGCGCTGCGCGTGCCCAAGGGCGGCGAGATGAGCCGCGGCGAGATCGACGGCTACACCGAGTTCGTGAAAATCTACGGCGCCAAGGGCCTGGCCTGGATCAAGGTCAACGATCTCACCAAGGGCCGCGAAGGCCTGCAGTCGCCCATCGTCAAGAACCTGCACGATGCGGCGTTGACGGAAATCCTGAAGCGCACCGGCGCGCAGACCGGCGACCTGATCTTCTTCGGTGCCGACAAGGAAAAGGTCGTCAACGACGCGATCGGTGCCCTGCGCATCAAGATCGGCCACAGCGAGTTCGGCCGCGCCAACGGCCTGTTCACCGACAAGTGGGCGCCGCTGTGGGTGGTCGACTTCCCGATGTTCGAGTACGACGAGGAAGGCCAGCGCTGGAACGCGGTGCACCATCCGTTCACGGCGCCCAAGGACGGCCATGAAGACCTCATGGACAGCGACCCGGGCGCGTGCATCGCCAAGGCCTACGACATGGTGCTCAACGGCTGGGAACTGGGCGGCGGCTCGGTGCGGATCCACCGCGCCGAGGTGCAGAGCAAGGTGTTCGACGCGCTGAAGATCAGCCCCGAAGATGCCCAGCTCAAGTTCGGCTTCCTGCTCGACGCCCTGCAATACGGCGCACCGCCGCACGGTGGCCTCGCCTTCGGCCTGGACCGCATCGTCACGATGATGACTGGCGCCGAGAGCATCCGCGACGTGATCGCCTTCCCCAAGACCCAGCGCGCGCAGGACTTGCTCACGCATGCGCCGTCGCCGGTGGACGAGAAGCAGTTGCGGGAACTGCACATTCGGTTGAGGAATCCGCAACCGGCGGGTTGATCGGCTGGGCCTTTGATTCGAAGGTGTTGGAGGGCGTCCTTTGGGGCGCCCTTCTTGTTTTGTGTTGTCGGATTCTTTCTCCCCGGTTTGGTGGCTCCGCGGCAGGCGGCATGCGCCAGTGGCTCCGACTTCCGCGGTCGTCGCTGCGCGCCGACTGCTCTGCGGTGCTCGGCTTCATGGGCTGCCGCGGAACTCGCTACGCGCCCCTTCGGTGCGCTGCGCTCAAACAGCCGCGGCAAGTCAGACAACGAAGCCCGCTGCGCGCGCGCCCATGAATCCTCCGCTCCTCGACGCTCCACACGGAGCCCCTGGCGCATGCCGCCTGCCGCTCAAGTGACAGTGGGCTTTCGCAACGAAGAGGTCGCCACGCACTGCCGCCGTCACACCGGCGAACGCCGGTGTCCATGGGCCGCCGATGGATCCCGGCGTTCGCCGGGATGACGGGTGCGGGAGGTATCGAGAAAGCCCACCCCGACCAAAGCGAAAGCAAGCGGTGCAACGAAACTCAGTCTTCGAGCTCCGCCTTCGCCATCTCCACATCCAACCGCTCCATCGCATCCTTCGGCTCGCACTCCGCCGCCTGCGCGTAGAGCTTCTCGGCTTCCTTCATCTTCTTGTCGCCCTCCAGCATGACCATGCCGTTGGCGTACTCGATCATCGCGATCGCCGAGGTGGGATTCAGCTTGAGCGCCTGCTTGTACATCGACAAGCCCGTGTCCTTGCTCGCCCCTTGCGTGCGGCCGAGCAGTGATCCCACCTTGTCGATCACCTCGGCATGGAAGGCGCCCAACGCGATGTGCGCGTCCGCGTGCTTGGGCTGCAGCTTGATGGCTGTCTCCAACGCGCCCTTGACCTTGGACCCGAGCCCTTGCGCGAGCGCCTTCGCCACGCTGATGCCCTGGCTGTAGCGGCCGAGCGCGTAGGCCATGAAGTAGTGGGCATTGGCGTTCTTCGGGTCTTCGGCGGTTTGCGCCTCGGCCCGTTCGGCCACTTCCATGAACAGGGCGAGCTTGGTCTTCTCGCTCTTTTCGAGGTAGTTGGCGTAGATGGCTTGCGCCTTGTTGGCCACGGTGATGCCCGCGCCGCCCGCCTTCAAGCCAGCCTCGGTCGCCTTCTGGAATTCGCCCGCATGGAACAGCGCCCACGCGGCCAGCACCTTGTCGTCCTTCGGGAGCGGTTCGGCGTCACCCGCGTGCAGTCGCGCCCAGTTCTTCTTGAGGGTGGCCGCGTCATAGGTGTAGTCGTCGGCGTCGTAAGGGAAAGCGGTCCATTTGGCCATGGCGAAGTCTCCTGAGGTCAGGGGTTGTTGTAGCGGCCGACCAGCCCGAGCAGGTGCTCCTTCTGGGCTGGTTCGAGGTAGGGCATGAGCAGGCTGAGCACGTGGAAAGCGCCGCGGAGCAGGGCGGCACCTGCGCTCTCGGGTTCCAACGCCTTGCGCGGATCTCGCACGTATTCGTAGCTGAGCCAGTAGGTGAGCACGACCACCATCGACGTGGCGACGGGCTCCGCCTCGCGCGATTCCATGCGCATGGCACTGCCGCGGGCGAGTCCGTCAAGCACGCTTTGCACCGCGCGCGACTTGTTCTTCAGCACGAACTGGAAGTGCGTCTCCAGCCGCCGGTTCTTGCTCAGCAGGTCGTTCAGGTCGCGGTACAGGAAGCGGTACTGCCAGATCAGCTCGAACAGCATGTGGAAGAAGAGCCAGGCGTCTTCCACGTTGCGCACGTTGTCGGCGGCGTGCAGCAGTTCGTTCAGCGATCGTTCGTAGCGGTCGAAGAGGCTGTTGATCAGCTCGTCTTTCGCCGGGTAGTGGTAGTAGAGGTTGCCGGGGCTGATGTTCAGCTCGGCCGAGATGAGGGTGGTGGAGACGTTGGGCTCGCCGAAGCGGTTGAACAGGTCGAGCGTGACCTCGAGGATGCGTTCTGCCGTGCGCCGCGGCTTCTTGGCCTGGGTTGCCATGGATGCTTGTCTCTTTCTTGCCCTTCGGTTTGCCGGGCAATCTAGCACCATCCGCCGGCCCGACCAATCGCGAGCGGCCCTTGCCCTGCACGATTCGAACCTGCTGCCTACAATTCCCGCCCTCATGACGAGCATTTCGCAAGCAGCCCAGCCGGCCATCTCTTTCCAGGATGTCAGCAAGACCTACGTCGGTGCGAAGGGCAGCGTCCACGCGCTCGATCACGTGGGCTTCGACATCGCGCCGGGCGAATTCTTCGGGCTGCTCGGGCCCAACGGCGCGGGCAAGACGACGCTCATCAGCATCCTCGCGGGCCTGGCGCGTGCGAGCGGCGGCACGGTGAAGGTGCTGGGGCACGACGTCGTCAGCGACTACGCGGCCGCCCGTCGCAGCCTGGGCATCGTGCCGCAGGAGCTGGTGTTCGACCCCTTCTTCAGCGTCCGCGAGGCGCTGCGCATCCAGAGCGGCTACTTCGGCGTCTACGACAACGACGCCTGGATCGACGAACTGCTCGACAGCCTGGGCCTGGCCGACAAGGCCAATGCCAACATGCGGCAGCTCTCGGGCGGCATGAAGCGGCGGGTGCTGGTGGCGCAGGCGCTGGTGCACCGACCGCCGGTGATCGTGCTGGACGAGCCCACGGCCGGCGTGGACGTGGAGCTGAGGCAGACGCTGTGGCAGTTCGTCGCGCGGCTGAACAAGCAAGGGCACACGGTGCTGCTGACCACGCACTACCTCGAAGAAGCCGAGGCACTGTGCGGGCGCATCGCCATGCTCAAGCAGGGCCGGGTGGTGGCGCTCGATCGCACCTCCGCGCTGCTGGCCGGCACGGCGAGCACGATGATGCGCTTCAAGATGGACACACCGCTGCCGCCGGACCTGGTGGCGCAGTCGCGCGTCACCGGGCGCATCGTGCAGATCAAGGCGCACGACGCCAAGGAAGTGGAAGCGGTGCTCGCGCGCCTGCATGCGGCGGGCTGCCAGCCCGAAGACCTGGAGATCGGTCGTGCCGATTTGGAGAACGTGTTCCTCGAAATCATGCAGGGCGAATCGAAGCCGCTGCCCTTGAAGGCGGTGGCCGCATGACGCAGGTTTCAACCAGCCGCCTGGCCGGCACGCAGACGCTGCTCTACAAGGAAGTCCTGCGATTCTGGAAGGTTGCCTTCCAGACCGTGGCCGCGCCGGTGCTCACGGCCATCCTGTACCTGCTGATCTTCGGCCACGTGCTGTCCGACCGGGTGCAGGTGTTCGACGGCGTGGGCTACACGAGCTTCCTCATCCCGGGGCTCGTGATGATGAGCGTGCTGCAGAACGCGTTCGCCAACAGCAGCTCCTCGCTCATCCAGAGCAAGATCACCGGCAACCTCGTGTTCCTGCTGGTGGCGCCCCTGTCGCACTGGGCGTGGTTCATCGCCTACGTGGGCGCGGCCGTCGTGCGTGGGCTGGCGGTCGGCTTCGGCGTGCTGCTGGTGACGCTGTGGTTCGCGCCGCTGCGGGCGGCGGAGCCCTGGTGGATCGTCATCTTCGCCCTGCTGGGGGCAGGGATGCTGGGGTCCTTGGGTCTCATTGCCGGCCTGTGGGCGGAGAAGTTCGACCAGATGGCGGCCTTCCAGAACTTCGTGATCATGCCCATGACCTTCCTGTCGGGCGTCTTCTACTCCGTGCACTCGCTGCCCTCGTTCTGGCTGGGCGTGAGCCACCTCAACCCGTTCTTCTACATGATCGACGGCTTCCGGCGCGGCTTTTTCGGGATGAGCGATGTGTCGCCCTGGGTGAGCCTGGGCGTGGTGGGCTTGAGCTTCGTTGTCGTGTCCGGCATCGCGCTGAACCTGCTGCGCATCGGCTACAAGATCCGCCACTAGTAGAATCCCGCCACCATGGCCGATCCCACCCCCGCCGACGTCCAGCGCTTCATCGCGCAAGGATTGCCCTGCGAGCACCTCGAGGTGGAAGGTGATGGGCGCCACTTCTTCGCGACCATCGTGTCGGCCGAATTCGAAGGCGCGAGCCGCGTGGTGCGCCACCAGAAGGTCTATCGCGCCCTGGGCGATAGAATGCGAGAGCAAATCCACGCCCTGTCGATGAAGACGCTGACACCGGCCGAGTGGGCATCCGCTCCGGCCGCCACCCATCACCACTGACAACCGCCGCAGTGTTCACTGCGGCTGGCGAGCCTGCGCCAGCAGGTTTGGTGGCCGCGATGGGCATGGGCAACAAAGACGCTCATGGACAAACTTCTCATCCGCGGTGGCCGAAAGCTCACAGGCGAAGTCACGATCTCCGGCGCCAAGAACGCCGCGCTGCCCGAGCTGTGTGCGGCGCTGCTCACCGCCGAGCCGGTGACGCTTTCCAACGTCCCGCGCCTGCAGGACGTGAGCACCACCCTCAAGCTGCTGCGCAACATGGGCGTGACGGCCGAGCGCAGCGAATCGCAGCCCGACGTCGTCACGCTGGACGCCGGCCATGTCACCACCCCCGAGGCGCCCTATGACCTCGTGAAGACGATGCGGGCGTCCATCCTCGTGCTGGGCCCGTTGCTGGCGCGCTTCGGCGAGGCGACGGTGTCGCTGCCCGGCGGCTGCGCCATCGGCTCGCGGCCGGTGGACCAGCACATCAAGGGCATGCAGGCCATGGGCGCGGACGTGCGCGTCGAGCACGGCTACATCATCGCGAAGGCGAAGCGGCTGAAGGGCGCGCGCATCACCACCGACATGATCACGGTGACCGGCACCGAGAACCTGCTGATGGCCGCCACGCTGGCCGAAGGCGAGACCATCCTCGAGAACGCCGCGCAGGAGCCGGAAATTCCGGACCTGGCCGAGATGCTCATCAAGATGGGCGCGAAGATCGAAGGCCACGGCACGGCGCGCATCCGCATCCAGGGCGTGGACAGCCTGCACGGGCTGCCGGCCAACTCGGCGCACAGCATCGTGCCGGATCGCATCGAGACGGGCACCTTCCTCTGCGCGGTGGCGGCGGCCGGCGGCGACGTCGTGCTGCGCCGGGCGAATGCAGCCCATCTGGGTGCCGTCATCGACAAGCTGCGCGAAGCCGGCGTGAGCATCGAATGCGGCGACGACTGGATCCGCGTCAAGGGCGAGCATCGCCCGCGCGCCGTGAGCTTCAAGACGAGCGAATACCCGGCCTTCCCGACCGACATGCAGGCGCAGTTCATGGCGCTCAACTGCATCGCCGACGGCACCGCCAAGGTCACCGAGACCATCTTCGAGAACCGCTTCATGCACGTGAACGAGCTCGTGCGGCTGGGCGCGAACATCGAGGTCGATGGGCACACCGCATGGGTGCGCGGTGTCGAAGGGCTGTCGGGCGCGACCGTGATGGCCACCGACCTGCGCGCTTCGGCCAGCCTCGTGATCGCCGGGCTCGTGGCCGATGGCGAGACGGTGGTGGACCGCATCTACCACCTCGACCGCGGCTACGACCAGATGGAAGCCAAGTTGCGCGGCATCGGCGCGGACATCGAGCGGGTGAAGTGAGCATGATCACCCTCGCACTGTCCAAGGGACGCATCTTCGACGAGACCCTGCCGCTCTTGAAGGCGGCCGGCATCGAGGTGAGCGAAGACCCGGAGAAATCCCGCAAGCTGATCATCGGCACCAGCAACCCGGAGGTGCGGCTCGTGCTTGTGCGCGCCACCGACGTGCCGACCTACGTGCAGTATGGCGGTGCCGACCTCGGTATCACCGGCCGCGACACGCTATACGAGCATGGCGGCGCGGGGCTCTACCAGCCGCTGGACCTGCGAATCGCCAAGTGCCGCATGAGCGTGGCGGTGCGCGCCGACTTCGACTACGAAGCCGCGGTGAAGCAGGGCTCGCGCATCCGCGTGGCCACCAAGTTCACCACCATCGCCCGCGAACATTTCGCCAACAAGGGCGTGCACGTCGACCTGATCAAGCTGTACGGGTCGATGGAGCTCGCGCCGCTGACGGGCCTGGCCGACGCCATCGTCGACCTCGTCTCCACCGGCTCCACCTTGAAGGCCAACCACCTCGTCGAGGTCGAGAAGATCATGGAGATCTCCTCGCGCCTCGTCGTGAACCAGGCCGCGCTGAAGTTGAAGCGCGAACCCATCCGCAACATCATCGATTCATTCTCGAACGCCATCACATCATGAACACTGCCATCCGCATCCTTGCTACCACTGCTGCCGACTTCGAAACGTCGTTCCAGCACGTGCTGCATTGGAGCGCGGAGCAGGATCATGCGATCGAGGAGCGCGTGACGGGCATCCTCGCCGACGTGCAGGCACGCGGCGACGATGCGGTGCTGGAATACACCAAGCGCTTCGACGCGGTGGATGCCGCGAGCGTCGCGTCGCTGGAGATCACGCAGGCCGAATTGCAGGCGGCGCTCGCGTCCATTCCCGCGCCGCAACGCGCGGCATTGGACGCCGCCGCGCGACGCGTGCGCTCGTACCACGAGCGCCAGCTCGAAGCCTGCGGCCGGTCGTGGAGCTACCGCGATGAAGACGGCAGCTTGCTGGGCCAGAAGGTGACGCCGCTGGATCGCGTGGGCATCTACGTGCCCGGCGGCAAGGCGGCTTATCCGTCGAGCGTGCTGATGAATGCCATCCCGGCGAAGGTGGCCGGCGTCGGCGAGATCGTCATGGTCGTGCCCACGCCGCGCGGTGAACGCAACGCGCTGGTGCTCGCCGCCGCAGCCGTCGCCGGCGTGGACCGCGCGTTCACCGTCGGCGGTGCGCAGGCCGTCGCCGCACTGGCCTACGGCACCAAGACCATCCCCGCCGTCGACAAGATCACCGGCCCCGGCAACGCCTACGTGGCGAGCGCCAAGCGCCGCGTCTTCGGCAAGGTGGGCATCGACATGATCGCCGGGCCCAGCGAGATCCTCGTGCTCGCCGATGGCAGCACGCCGGCCGACTGGGTGGCGATGGACCTCTTCAGCCAGGCCGAGCACGACGAACTCGCGCAAAGCATCCTGCTGTGCCCGGACCGCGCCTACATCGACGAGGTGAAGCAGGCCATCGACCGCCTGCTGCCCGGCATGCCGCGGCGCGAGGTGATCCGCGCTTCGCTCGAAGGCCGCGGCGCGCTCATCCACACGCGCAGCATGGAAGAGGCCTGCGAGATCAGCAACCGCATCGCGCCCGAGCACCTGGAGGTGAGCGCGCGCGACCCGCATCGCTACGAACCGCTGCTGCGCCATGCGGGCGCGATCTTCCTCGGGGCCTACACGAGCGAGAGCCTGGGCGACTACTGCGCCGGCCCCAACCACGTGCTGCCCACCTCGGGCACGAGCCGCTTCTCGTCACCGCTTGGCGTGTACGACTTCCAGAAGCGCTCCAGCCTGATCGAGGTGAGCGAGGCCGGTGCGCAGGTGCTGGGCCCGATCGCCGCTGAATTGGCTTATGGCGAGGGCCTGCAAGCCCACGCCCGTGCTGCTGAACTCCGACTGAAAGGGAGCGCCCAATGAGCGCCGCGCTGGAACAACGGATGAAGAAGGTCATTCGCCAGGACATCCAGTCCATGCACGGCTATGCAGTGCAGCCCTCGGCGGGCATGGTGAAAGTCGACACCATGGAGAACCCGTTCCTGCTGCCGGCTCACCTGCGCCGCGAGCTGGGCGAGCGGCTCGCGGAAGTGGCGCTCAACCGCTACCCCGCCGAGCGGGGCAACGTCCTGCGCGCCGAACTCGCCAAGCATGCGCAGATGCCCGAGGGCTGCGACATCATGCTGGGCAACGGCTCGGACGAGCTGATCTCACTGCTCACGCTCGCCTGCGACGTGCCGGGCGCGACGGTGATCGCGCCGCTGCCCGGTTTCGTCATGTACCAGATGTCGGCCGAGCTGCAGGGCCTGAAGTTCGTGGGCGTGCCGCTCACCGACAGCTTCGAGCTGGACCTGCCGGCGATGCTCGCGGCCGTGAAGGAGCACCAGCCCTCGCTGGTCTACCTGGCCTACCCGAACAACCCGACGGCCAACCTCTGGGACGACGCGGCGGTGGACGCCATCATCGAGGCCGCCCCAGGCCTGGTGGTGATGGACGAGGCCTACCAGCCCTTTGCTGCGCGCGATTCGCTGGAGCGCCTCAAGCGCCACGAGCACGTGCTGCTGATGCGCACCATGAGCAAGTTCGGCCTGGCCGGCGTGCGCATCGGCTACCTCATCGGCCGCAAGGCGCTGATCGCCGAGGTGGACAAGCTGCGCCCGCCCTTCAACATCAGCGTGCTGAACTGCGAAACGGCGCTGTTCGCGCTGGAGCATGTGGACGAATACGCGAGGCAGGCGGCCACCATCCGCGCCGAACGCGAGAAGATCCAGAGCTGGCTGCGCGAGCTGCCCGGCGTCACGCCCTTCCCGAGCGACGCGAACATGATCCTGGCCCGCGTGCCCGATTCGAAGGCAGCCTTCGAGGGCATGAAGGCACGGGGCGTGCTTGTGAAGAATGTGGCCTTCGTGCACCCGCTCTTGAAGAATTGCCTGCGCATCACGGTGGGAACGCCGGATGAAAACCTGAAGAT